>ERZ772920.234-NODE-234-length-32900-cov-3.521084_pt1 | contig 32900 bp, 24 predicted proteins | sample MGYA00511469_ERZ772920 | MGnify/ENA primary metagenome ERZ772920 (study PRJEB29015, sample SAMEA2738069) | human oral metagenome | biome: human oral; feature: human-associated habitat; material: saliva | place: China | collected 2216 ... | reverse complement strand
GAAACGGCACGGACGTTGCGAATGATTTTCTTGATGCCGTCGGCAGAGGCGTGGGCGGTGTTCATGCGCACCACGTTCATGCCGGCGAAAAACAACTTGCGGAGGAAATTTTCGTCGCAGCGCAAATCGCTGATCGAGCAGACGATCTTGGTTTGTTTCATTATTGGGAGATTTCTTGTACGAGAAGTGTAGTCTTTGCTCGGCGAATTTACGAAAAAAACTACGGACTTTCAGACACGACTTCCCGTTTTTCAGCTGAAACTCGGGAGCTTTTCCAAGTTGTCATTTGCTCTTTGCAATTCCTCCTCCCACAATCACTATTTGTGGGTATTGCATTGCGCGGGAGAAAGCCGTAACTTTGCACACTACTCCTTATATATGAGGACGTCGATGCGCCTTTTTGCACGCAACGACCCAACGACATAACAACGCATGAACCTTTCACACATCAAAGACGGGGCCACCGCCTACGTCACCACCATCAAGGGCAGCCCTTCGCTGCGCGTCCGCCTCGAAGAACTCGGCTTCGTGCCGGGACAAGAGGTGACGCGCGTCTATGCCACGCCGAGCGGTTCGCCCGTGATCTACGCCATGCTCGGACAGCGCGTCGCACTCAGAACCGGCGAGGCGCAACTCATCGAGGTGAGCACCCAACGACCCAACGAAAACTATGCCGACGAGCAACGAGTGGCCCGCACCGCCGCCGAAACTGCCGCCGCGGCGCCACTACCCTCGGGCCCCATCGTGCCGGCCACCGGCTGCGCGACCGAGAGTTGTGGGGGCTGCCCGGGGTGCGGACCGCGCAAACCGCTCGCCCCCAAGGCAGAAGGCACCATCACGGTGGCACTTGTGGGCAATCCCAACTGCGGAAAAACCACGGTGTTCAACGCGCTCTCCGGCGGACACGAACGCACGGGCAACTATGCGGGCGTGACGGTGGCCAGTGTGGTGGGCGAAACACACATCGACGGGCGCACCGTGCGTTTTGTCGATCTGCCGGGCACCTACTCGCTGCGCGCCTACTCGCCGGAGGAGGCTTATGTGATGAGCGAGCTCTTGAAGGGCGAAATCGACGCGGTGATCAACGTGCTCGATGTGAACAACCTGGAGCGCAACCTGCTGCTCACCCTGCAAGTGCGCCGACTCGGACTGCCGATGGTGGGGGCGCTCAACTTGTGGGACGAGTTTTCGGAGAGCGGATCGACGCTCGATGTGGACCGACTCTCGGCGCACATGGGCATGCGCTTCGTGCCTTGTGTGGCCAGCCGCGGCGAGGGGCTCAAAGCCCTGGCCGAAGCGGTGATCGAGGCCTACGACCGACGCGAGGAACAGCCCACACCGCCACCCAACGACCCGCACTCGGCGGCCGACCCGCACGCACTGGTACACCACTATCTGGCGGACATTTACCGACTGCGAGAGAGCAAAGCGGTGCGCTTCACCACGTGGGTCGACCGCTTCTTGGTGAAGAACCCACTGTCCTATGGCGTCTTTTTCCTCGTAATCCTGCTGGTTTTCTGGGCCACATTCACCATCGGACAGTATCCGATGGGCTGGATGCAGGCCGGAGTGACGTGGCTGACCGAGACGCTCACGAACGTTCTGCCCAAAGATCGCTGGTATGTCGATCTCCTGGCGTCGGGAGTGGTGGGCGGTGTGGGCACCGTGATTGTCTTTCTCCCGCAGATTTTGATCCTCTATTTCTTCATTTCCATTCTCGAAGACTCGGGCTATCTGGCACGCACCGCGCTGCTCTTCGACCCCTTGCTGCGGCGCGTGGGACTGCACGGCAAGTCGTTTTTCCCGATGCTCACGGGTTTCGGCTGCAACGTGCCGGCCATCATGGCCACACGCACCATTGAGAACCGAAAGAGCCGATTGCTCACGATGATCACCTTGCCTTTCATGTCGTGCTCCGCGCGACTCACGGTCTACACGGTGTTCACAATGGCTTTTTTCCCGCATCAAGCCACGTGGGTGCTCTTTTCGCTCTACTGCGGCGGCATTGTGATGGCCCTGCTCTCGGCTTGGCTGCTGAGTCACTTCATTCGCCGACACGATGAGAGCCATTTCGTGATGGAGATCCCGCCTTATCGGTGCCCGGTGGCGCAGAGTGTCGTGAGCCACACGTGGGAGAAGGGCCGCCAGTACCTGCGAAAAATGGGCGGCGTGATTCTCGTAGCTTCGATCGTGGTGTGGATCTTGGGCTATTTCCCACACCCGGACCGAGCGCTCTCGCCCCTCGAACGGCAGGAGCAGTCGTATTTGGGACAGGCGGGACATCTCATCCAACCGGCCATTGCGCCGCTGGGTTTCGACTGGAGAATGGGCGTGGGGCTCCTGACGGGCGCAGCGGCCAAGGAGTTGATGGTCTCGACGCTCGGCGTGCTCTACCACATGGACGAGGACAGTGCGGCGGCTGCGGGATCGGGCAACGACGCGAAGGCGGACCGGGCGATCTCTGCGGCCTTGCGTGAGGCCACTTCGCCCGCGGCGGCACTGAGCTACATGGTCTTTGCCTTGCTGTATTTCCCTTGTCTGGCTACGATTGCGGCCATCCGCGGCGAGAGCGGGCAGTGGAAATATGCCGTGCTCTCGATGCTTTACACCACGGGCGTCGCCTATGTGGCGGCGTGGCTCACTTTTCACATCGCGCGCCTCTGTATGTGAGGCGTTCTCCGAAACAGAGCGGCGACGCTCCGCAGTAGGGAGCCGATCCCTCGCGGCTACAGCCTTCTCCCACGAGCCGACCGGCAGTTTGCACGGGGCGGGGCTCGAAAAAGTCACCTGTAGACGCGATAAGCGGAGTAGGTAGATCGATAGGTGGCGCGCGTTGATTCGGCAAGCCCCCTCGTTCGGCGCAGGGCTCAGAAGAATGCCCATTCGTCGCCCAATAGCGCCACCCTACACCGAGCACATCGGGCAAAAAACGAAGCAAGCACGTATGATCTGTACGTGCTTGCTTCGTTTTTACGTAAAACAGCCCTTCCTTCCGCGCTCGCTCACACTTTTCTCCGCAGCTTTTGTCCATCGCCTCCGCACACGCTGCACTCCGAATCGCAAAAAACGCCTGTTATCGGCTTATTCGATAGCAAAAACTACTCTAAACAGATATTTATCTCATTTTTACCACGAAACTCTTGTCGCACTAGACAAAGAATTCATATCTTTGCCACGAAAACAGAGCAGAACCTGAGAGAAATCGCCCTCTGCCGGGCGATAACTGCGGGATTCCTACCCATTTCTCGTAAATCATCAATTCAATCGTATAATTCATAAAGCAAAAATGCAGATGAAAAAAAATTACTTACTGCTTTTCTTCATCGCCCTACTCTTCGGGATCGGCACACTCCCCGGGAGAGCACTGGAGTTTAGTAAAATCGATCCTACTGTCGGCTACGTTATGAAGATCGGTTCGGGATATTTATTCATAGAAAATGGTGGAACCAAAAAAATAGAATGCGTAAATGATCAATCCAAAGCCACAAAGTTAGCTTTCAGCCCCAGCCAATCGGAACCAGGTCTCATAGAATCTATTTCGGCAAAAGCATACTCAGGTTCTCTTAAATATAACAATAAGGGATTCTTTACGAAGACCGCTACAAACCTCAAGTTTAAGTATTCGCTGGAAGGAGGGAAATATTATCTCAAAGCTGAACAAGGAACACAGGCAAAAGGGAAATACCTCACAAATAAATCAGGAGTTCTTTCTTTTGAATCTGCAGCCAGTTCAGATGCTGTCATCGAGATCATCAATCCGAACGGAGCCTCTGCCACTGAAGTGACGCTCAATGCAATAAAAATGCGCGAGACTTTGGCACTTTTCCAAGCACACAGACAGGGAACAGGACACAGTCCCAATGGTTTCTTTGGGGCAGGTGTAGGCCAATACCCTATACCCACTGTTGCCGATTTCGACTATGCCACTTATCATATATATTTGGAGGGACACGCGGATATAGGCAATGGCAATGCAGCCAGTGAAATGGAAAGAATGGAGAGGTTTAAGGATGCATTGAAACTCAATCTCCCTAAAAGTGGAACCTTTGTTGTTGTCACAACCAAATCTCAATATGAAGATGCCGTTCGTGCAAACGCAAAGACGTTCAGAACGAAGGTCGACATTGACGCTGCCGCCGGCACCTCTCAGCCCGCGCAATACCTTATGGCCTCAGCTACGGGCTACAAGCTCACGGACGATAAGAGCAAAGCTGCCGTGTTCTACTTCGACGGACAGCATCTTACCGGAATTGACAACGGTTTCGGACTCGGAACGCCCAGCTACACGCAGACAGAGAATGATCAGAAAGCCGTTATCGCGCAAGGTAAGCTCGAAAAGACCCTCGATGCCGGCAGCTACAGCCTCAAAGTGGGCGACAAGTTCGTGAAACTCGACCGCACCGGCGGACTCAGCCTCTCTACCAGCGAATCGGACAGCCACCTCTTCCTCGAAGAAGCCAATAAGTTCACGCTCAACACCGACGACCTCGGCTACATCTCCTTCTTCGCCCCCACCGCAGTGAAAGTACCCGCAGGCGTTGAAGTATATAGCGGAAATATCAATGCACAAAACAGCGTGATCACCTTCAACAAGGTAAACACGCAGCAGATTCCCGCCCACACCGCCGTACTGCTCCGCAAGGTTACAGGTAAGGGTTCCTTCGAGGTTGAGAAAATCGCCTCTACAACTTCTACTATCGGCAACAACTCCCTCAAAGGCTACACCGTTTCGTCGAGCGATCACCTCAGCAATGCATACGGTCTCACCGTCGAAAATAACAAACTCGTCTTCAAGCCCTTGACACAAGGCGTCCGTGCCTTCCGCGCTGTCATCTACAGCAACACTGCCGCCGGTGCTCCCGCCTACTACCCCACTGCTTTTACCCCCGAAGGCATCCAAGGCGTAACCGTTGACGACAATCAGGCAGAAGTCTTCGACCTCGCCGGACGTCGTGTGGAAGCTCCCGTCAAAGGACAGGTCTACGTCAAGAACGGCAAGAAGTTCATTCAAAAATAAGCACAGACACATCTCAAAATATGAAACAGTATTCTGCACCTCAGGTAAAGGATGTCGTTCTTCACACGGAGCATGTCATGCTCGACGCCTCTAAAGGAAACGGAAGCATGACTCCCGCCGAGCAGCACTCCGCAGAAAAGCAGCTCGGAAACGACATTTGGAACGACAGCGAAGAAGGACAATAAAAACATCGCGCGTTACCAACGCACACTTACGCGAAACACTGAAAAAGCGCCCGCTCACCACAAGGTGACGGGCGTTTTTTTGTGCCCCTACCGCACCCGCGCCGCGCATCTTTCCCTCGATCGCCTCACACGCTTGGGCAAAACACAAAAAGTCCCCAACTTTTGGTTGCATTTCCGCTTTTCACGCGGAAATGATAGGCGAGAACAAGCAAAACACACCATTTTTCAAAACAAATCCTACTTCACCGGCAAATTACTTGGCATTTTGCTAAGGAAAAACTACATTCGCAATGTGTTGACGCCCTGAACGGCACAACAGCCCCACTTCGTGTTGCGAAAAATACCATCAGCGGTAGACACCGGTCCACTTCCACCGCGGTCTACCCCGGCCATCGAAGAGCGCTTGCCATCGAGCCGCATCAACACCCCAACCGCCGGGCGAAAGCCCCCAACCGTGACCACATCGACCTAATCCATCCACATGAAACAACTCTACAAACTCTTCGCCTGCACCCTCTTCGCGGCAGGAGCTTCCGTTGGCGCGGCGGCACAACAGCTGCCCTTCAACGAAAGCGACACTTACTTCGTCAAAGTCGGCAACCCCGCCGATGGGAAAAACGGCTACATCCACTACAACCCCGAAGGCAATTACTTCGATCTCGTCACTTCCAAATGGGAAGCCGACCCCGTCCACTTCAAGATCGCGGGCAACGAATTCCAACTCGTCTACATCGGTGACGGCAGTGTGACCCTTGGCGCCGACAACTCCGACAACGGCACACGCCCCGGCGCAACCGAAGGAAACGGCATGAAGTTCATGCTCGAAAAGAAAGGAGAAGCACTCAACTTCCGCTCCACTATCGGTGCGAAAGGCTATCTCAACAACTATGCAGAGCAGGGAAAGCTTGCATTCTGGCAGGCCAACGGACCGGGATCCACCGTCGTCGTCGAAAAAGCCGATTACCAAACCCTCTACAACGAGGCCAAAGCCCAGTTCAAGCGCTACGCCGAAAAGAATCATCTCTTCGGCACCACCGTAGGCACCTATTCTCGCCCCGACAATCTGCAAGCCGCCATGAATGCCTACAACAACCCGCCCACCCAAGCGCAGAAATACCAAGAAGAATTCAACAAACTGCGAGTCGCCCTCCGACAGATTCACCTCAACATGCCCCAAGCAGGCGAATTCTTCCGCATCCGTTCCACAGCCGCCGGGCAAAGATTCCTCAGCATCGCCCCCGGCACGAACGGCATCCTCAAGGTGGTGCCCACAGCCGACGAACAAACGCTCTTCTACTACGACGGAGAGCGTCTCACAGCCTACGCCACCGGCCAAGGATTGGCCAACGAAGCCAACAATGTCAAGCCCGCCGCCCTCGGCGACGCCGTAAATCGTGCCAGCTTCGCCGAAGGACGCGGCGACGGCACCTACTTAGTCACCACCGGCGACCGCACCCTCCTCTTCCGCGGCAACGAAGAAGTGACCCGCAGCGGGATGAACATGCCCAAAAGTTGGCCGGCGCAATACCTCGACCTCGTGCCCGTCGACGAAATTTCCCTCCACATCGGCGAAACCGGCTATGCCACCTTCTTTGCGCACCAAGCCATGAAGCTCGACGACTCGAGTGTCAAGATCTACGTGGCCGAACGCAACGGTACAAACAGCTTGCAACTCACCGAACTCACCAAGGGAATCATTCCGGCCACCACGGCTGTGATCCTCAAGGCCGACGGAGCGAAGACCCTCACCCTCTCGCGCACCGATGAAAAGGGCGATACGGAGAAAACCGCCCACAACGTACTCAAAGGCTACGGCTATTCGCAACGAGCCGCTGCAGGCAAAGCCGTGTATGCCCTCGCCCTCAACCCCGAAAACAACAAGGTCGAATTCGGAAAATTCGACGACGGCGTAGTGCTCCCCGCATTCAAAGCGTGCATCGAGTCAGATCCGGCCGCAGGCAACGCCGCCCCGCTCTTCATCGCCCTGCCCACAGCCGTACAACAGGCGAAGCGCTCAACTGCAGCTCCCACCACCTACGACCTCAGCGGACGCCGTGTGCAACAAACCGCCAAAGGCCAACTCTACGTCCGCAACGGCCAAAAATTCGTTCAGCAATAAAACATCATCACCGCATGAAATCCTATACTACTCCCCGCCTCGAGGAATTCCAACTCCACGGCGAACCCATCATGGGCCTGACTTCCTTGAAAATGAACTCCAGTTTCCGCGTCCAGCAAAACAACCCTGTGCTCACCAACGAGGAGTTTGTCAATCCCATCTGGGGCGATGACGAAGCGGCCGACGACGACAACAACTCTCTCGGCGAATTTTCAGGCTTCTAACGCCCTACCCCCTCTTCTCCGCATGCAGCATTCCGCGCTCCGTCGCCGGACAGCCCCTGCAGTCATGCGGCATCGTGTCGAAGCGGCGAAAAGTTCCGCCGCACCCCGGCCCCCGTTTCCTTCAACGGCTCAGACAGTCACCGGACTGTCCGAGCCGTTTTTTGTTTCTCCGCCGCAACCGGTCCTCCCCTTCGTCGCTTTTGCCGACGCGTCGCAGCAATTATCGTCGGCACCTCCACTGCCACCGCTCAACAGGCGCAGCCCAACCGCTCATTCGGCAGAAGCCCCTCCCGGTGCCTGCGGCGCGAACGGCCACGACCGAAAACGACGCCACGTCGCCCATCCATCGCGAAGTAGACGCGAAGTACCGCCGGAAAAAGGGGGGCATCGGACGAAAACACACCCACTTTTTCGTGATTTCCCGCAACTTTTTCGAGCAAGTCCCCGTGCATGGCCCAATGCGCCCCGACAACGCCCACGATCAGTCTGCTCCACAGCGTCTTTGCGGGCGAAAACACCATCCGCCCTCACGTTTTTTGCCTTCAGATTTGCATCTTTGCCCATTCCTCCCTATCTTTGCGCCCATACATGTCCGCAAAACTTCGCACCCTCCGTCGTCAAGTGGCCTTGGCTTGGATTCTTCTCCTCGCCCTGCTGCCGCAATTGGTGGTGAAAACCTTTCACTACCACGACAGCGCGGTGCCAACTGAGCGCATCGGTCTGAACACCGACGGACAAGGCACCGAGTGTCTCGACTGCCTGCGCGCCACCGCAGCCGCCACCGCCCGCGATGGGCAGCACGCGGGCGAAAACGGCACGCCCGCGCACACCCTCGCGCACCGAACGCACCGCCCATGCCATCGGCACCACCATTTACCGGGGCAAGTGCCCGGCGACAAGCACGACAATTGCAGCATCTGCCATTTCGTGCCCGCCCCCTGCACCGTTCCCACGCTGCCTCAATTTTGCTTTTTCGTTTCCACCACAGAAACACCCTTTCTTTCCGATCAACCCTCGATCGCTCACACGGTGATTGCTCGCGCAGTGCTGCGCGGCCCACCGACTGTCTGATTTTTTCTCCCCGCTTTTTCTTTTTTTTCTCGTCGGCGAGCGCCCATTCCATCGAGTAGATACACCCGATGGCCTCCGATCGTTCCTGCACCCGCAACCGTCTCATGCCGGTTGGGGTTCGCCTCCCTACATCAAGGGAGTTCACACGCAGGCCGTGCAGCGCTCGGTGCCTCCACGGCAGTGCTCCCCTCCTCGCTACGGGTTTTCGCCCGAAGCGTCGGTCGGCCACAGTGCCCGCTCGGTTGCACCGGTTCAGACCGGCACGCCACGATTGACCGACTCCCCAACAGGCGTTGCCTTGTGGCGAAAGCGCACCCCGTCACGGCGGTTTCATCGACCGCCACCGGCTGTTTGCTCTCGATTCGCCCCCCTGCCGCACGTCCGCCGCAGCGTTTCTCCGCCGCAGCCGTGCCTTTGCGCACGACACGCCAACGGCACGTCCCACGCGCCCACCGACAGCACATTCCCTTTCCCGGTCTCCGCGGCCCCCGGCGCAGCGGAGCCGCTTCATCCATCGTTTTCTCTCTCATTTCCATGTCCAAAATCCTTCTCCCGGGGCTGTTGCTGAGCGCAGCCGTGGTGATTCCCGCCACCACCCGCGCCGCCGAACCCCAACCCGTGGGCGCACCGCGCCTGCTCGTCACCGACCGCGACAGCGGTCTCCCCGTTTCGGGTGCCGTGGTGCGCGGCGGCGGCAAAATCTGGCGCTCCGACGAGACCGGTCTGCTCGTGCTCACAGAAAACGCCCTGCACGGCGACAGTCTCACGGTGAGTGCCGTGGGCTACACCGATCGGCGCGTCGCCACCGCCGAAGTGCGCAGCCATCGCCCCCTGCGTGTCGAACTCACCGCCCTGACCAATCGCCTCAACGAGGCCGTGGTGCAAACCGGGCGCATCGTCCATTCGGTCAACACCGCCACCCAAAGCATTTCGGCGGCCGAGGTGCAGAAAAATCTGGGCAACTCTTTCGCTTCGGCCCTCGAACAAATCAAAGGCATGAGCATGGTGCAAACCGGTGCCACCATTGCCAAACCCGTTCTCCACGGCATGTACGGCACGCGCCTGCTCATCATGAACAACGGCGTGCGGCAACAGGGCCAACAGTGGGGTGTGGATCACGCGCCGGAGCTCGATGCCAACTCTGCCGGGCGCATCAATGTGGTGAAAGGCGCGGAAGCCGTGCGCTACGGCGCGGAGGCCCTCGGCGGCGTGATCCTGCTCGACGGCAAAGCCCTGCCCTACACACGTTCGCAACCCGAGGGCTATCTCTCCACGCTCTACGGCAGCAACGGCCGGCGCGCGGCACTGACCGGATCGGTCGATGCCGGACTCCCCTTGGCGGGCGGTCGCGCAGCGTGGCGCCTACAAGGCACCTACCTCAACGGGGGCGACCGCTCCACTGCCCACTATCTGCTCAACAACACCGGCGTGCGCGAAGCCAACGGCTCCGTGGCCTTCGGCTGGAAGCGCGACCGCTTCGAAGCCGACGGGTACTACAGCCTGTTTTCCACCCGCATCGGCGTGCTCTTCAGCGCACAGATGGGCGACGAACAGCTCTTGCGAGAGCGCATCCGCCTGGGACGTCCCACAGAGTTCTACCCTTGGACGCGCCAAATCGACTACCCTTACCAGAAAGTGGTGCACCAAGTGGCCAAACTCCACACGCGCTACACCCTCTCCTCGGGCGGGCATCTCGAATGGCAGGCGGCCTATCAGCACGACGACCGCCGAGAATTCAACCAGCGCCGCAATTTCCGCTCGCACGTGCCCACCCTCGATCTCCAATTGGAGAGTTTTCAAACCGACGGCCGTTGGCAGCAAGCCTATGCCGACCATTGGACCACCGAGGCGGGACTGTTCTATGCCAATGTCAAGAACACCAACACGCCGGGCACGGGCGTGGTGCCCATCATCCCGAACTACGTGCAGCAAAATGCCGGAGTGTTCGCCATTCAGAAGTATTCGGGCGACAATTGGGGGGCCGAAGCCGGTGCACGGCTCGACCACCAGCGCCTCAACGCCCGCGGCATCGATCTCTACGGCCGCCCTTATGGGAAATTGGACCACTACAACAACCTCACTTACACCGTCGGCGCGCACGCGCACCTCTTGCCCGGGCTCGATGTCCTGAGCAATGTGGGATCGGCCTGGCGCGCGCCGCACGTACATGAGTTGTACAGCAACGGCGTGGAGCACTCGAGCGGACTTTTTGCCCGCGGCGATGCCAACCTCCGCCCCGAGGTGAGCACCAAATGGATCACTTCGCTGCGCTATGCCGACCACGGTTTCACGGCCTCCGTCGACGGCTATGTGCAGTGGATCGACAACTATATTTTCGACGCGCCGACCTCCGAAGTCATCACGATGGTGTCGGGCGCCTACCCGGTTTTCCAATATCGTGCCACCAATGCCTTCTTCCGCGGGGTGGATGCCGAGGCCAAATGGCAGATTTTGCCGCAACTCGCCGTGGAAGGCGGTGCCGCGTGGGTGCGGGCCGACGACCGCACGAAGCAGCGCCCGTTGCCCTACATTCCGTCGTTTCGTGTCTCCGATGCCGTCACGCTCCAATTGGGCAGCATCTCGCACGTGCACGACGTCTATGTCAAGGCTTCGCACAAATATGTGGCGAAACAAACGCATTTCGATCCCGCGACCGACTTGATCAACTTCACGCCCTCGGCCTATCATCTTTTCGGCGCCGAAGTCGGTGCCAATTGGGTGCTGCCCGACGGTCGGAAAATCAAGTTCCTGCTCACAGCCGACAATCTTTTCAATCGCGAATACCGCGAATACACCAACCGCTTCCGCTACTACGCCCACGATCTCGGTCGCGATGTTCGCTTCATGCTCACTTGGGAGTTTTGAGTCCCCGCCGGCGCGCCTTCGCCGCCGGTCGGCTCTAAAAAGCTCCGTTTCATCGATCGTTACTCTCCATGCGAAAATCCTTTTCTCTCTTCCTCTTCTTCCTCCTCGGCTGTGCGACCCTGTTGCCCGCCGCTTGCTCGCTCGAACCCGAAGCACCGGTGGACGAACGCCGCAGCAAAGACCACGGCGACCCCACCCGTGTGGTGCTCACCCTGCGCCACGGTGCGTGGGACGGCACGCATTTCACCCCCGAAACGGGCGAAACGGCCGACACCCGCGAACAGACCATCACCTATGCCCTGCAACCCGAATTGGGCTGGGCGCCGCTCTCGGGCACACCGGCCGGTTTCGTCGTGCGACGCGCCGAAGGGACGCAACATGCCTACGAGTTGCGCATCCGCTACTTCGACATTTCGGGCGAAGACATCACCCGGCAGTTTGTAGACAACGGGCAGGACAAAATCCACCAGCACTTTTTCATCCCCGATGCCGTGTACACGCCCGACAGCACCGCGCGTCCGGACGAGGCCCGCAGCAATCGCGTCTACACCTACACGTATGCCGACACCACCCCGTGGTACGACGAACTTTCCACTCCCGGCACGCGACTGACGGGCGATGTCAATCCGATTGGCTTCAAGGGCGTGCTGCAATTCAAGGAGGCGCGCGACTTGCACATCTACATTCGCCTGATGCACGCCCGCGTTTCGAAATTCAACAAGCGCGACCACAGCCTTTCGCCCTTCTATGCGCCCACACCGGGGCAGCTGCAGGAGGATGCGTGGGACATCGCCATGCGCTTCCCCGTGCAGTGTAGGTAAGCCCCTCAGGATTTCGTCCAAAAGCACGATTTCATCGGGTAGCCCACCCCATTCCGCAATTATTCACCTCAAACATTCAGCCTTATGTTCAGAAAAATCTTTGGCGTGCTCCTGCTCGCCACCGCAGCTTTCGCCTTCGGCGCCTGCGACAAGGACAACAACGAAAAGCGACAGCCCATACCGCAGCCTCAACCCGCGCCCACCGAAGAAGTAGAACCGGTGCGTGCCGAACTCACCCTGGCCGGCGGACACTTCCACGGCGTGGCCTTCCACCAAGATGCCGACGCGCAGGGCATTACTTATAAGAAAGCTGTGCAGCACCTCACCTTTGTGCGCAAAGGCGACACCTGGGAACTCGAAAAAGGCAGTGCCGATGCCTTCCGCGTGCTGAGTTCCAGGCAATATCTCTATCCTTACGGTCTTTGGATCAAGTATTACGATGCCAAGGGCCAAGACATCACGCCCCTCATCGCCGAAAACGGCGAAAGTCGCGCACACCAGCACTTCTTTGTGCCCTCGGAGGTGAAGCCCACCTTCGATGGAACCGCCGAAAAAGACGATCAAATCGCCGATTCGCTCCTCAACTATGTCTATATGGACACCAATCCGACCAACGGCATCCTGAAATCGACCACCGACAAGGCAACGGGGCAAACGATTCCCGCTGCGAAACTCACCGGCTCGAAGGTGGTGGGACAAAATGCCCTCGGCGACATTTTCGAACCGCTCAACCCCATCGGCATGAAGGGCTTCTTCCAATTTAAGAGGCCGCGCAAATCGTTCGTTCTCACCGTGACGCTCTTCCACTTCGACGGCGATGCGAAATTCCCCGGCGGCAAACCTTCGCCCTTCTTCGCCCCCACGGCCGGACAGTTGGCCACGGGTCACCGCGAAGTGGTGCTCCGCGTGCCGTTTGTGGTCTATGCCTCGCGCGAAGAAACGGGCGATTGGGAAACCCTCGACGCTGTGCCTTACGCAAAACTCCGCCCGGCCGAACAGCGCTTGGTGCTTTCCACCGCTCGCGCCTACGGCATCTCTGAAGAACTGGCCACCAAAGATTGGTTTGCCCACATTCTCGGCGAAGTGGACAAGGAGAGCGGATCGCTCTGGTTCTGATTTTCGCTCAGATCGACACACCGGCTATATTTTATTTCCCGATGCCGTGATGAAACCGCACGTCTTTTCGGGAAAGTCCACCGAATTGGGCCGATTCATCGGCCGTTCGCAAAGACACGGTCCCACATGCCTTCCCCCGTTCGCTCATTTCGGCGAATATTCGGGGAGGCGTTGAGCAGCACCGCACGTTTTTCCCGAAACGTGCGGTGCTTTGGTTTCTCAGCGCGAAGGCAACTGACGAAAAGGGGCTAAATGTTTGTCTTTCCGCCGATAAACGTGTAAATTTGCTCATCAGTAAAACCCTTTCTTATGAAAATAGCACTCATCGGATACGGAAAAATGGGCAAAATGATCGAATCCATCGCCAAATCGCGTGGACACGAAATCGTTTCGATCATTGATGTCGACAACCGCGCCGACTTTGACACCGACGCTTTCCGCTCGGCAGACGTAGCCATCGAATTCACGACTCCCACCGCAGCCTACGACAACTATCGGCAGGCTTGGGCGCAAGGCGTCAAGGTGGTGAGCGGATCGACAGGTTGGCTCGCGCAGCACGAAGCCGACGTGCGAAAGGCCTGCACCGCCGAGGGGCACACGCTCTTCTGGGCTTCGAACTTCTCGCTTGGCGTGGCTATCTTTTCGGCCGTGAACAAATATCTGGCCAAAATCATGAACGCTTATCCCGACTACGACGTTTCGATGGTGGAAACACACCATGTGCACAAACTCGACGCGCCGTCGGGCACCGCCATCACGCTGGCGGAACAGATCGTGGAGCGCTTGGACCGAAAAACAGCGTGGGTGAAGGGCGAAGTGCACGAAGCCGACGGCTCTGTCACGGGCACGACCGAGCATACGCCCGACACATTGCGCATCGATGCGGTGCGGCGTGACGAGGTGCCGGGCATTCACACCGTGACTTACACCTCGGAGGCCGACAGCATCACCATCACGCACGACGCCCATTCGCGACGTGGGTTTGCTCTCGGGGCAGTACTTGCCGCAGAATACACAGCGCAGCACACAGGACTCCTCTCCACCGACGACCTCTTCGACTTCTAAAACAGAACCGGGGCTTCATCGTGCCGAAGAGGCGGAATGAGCCCCATTTCATCGAAAAATACTCATGGATAAAAAGCCAAAAATCACCACACGACAGTGGGTCACCCTCGGCATTGTCCTCCCGCTCTATCTCCTTTTCCTCTATTGGGTGGAATCTTGGTGGGGCTTGCTGCTCGTGCCCTTTATCATCGATTTCTACACCACGCGTTTCATCAACTGGTACTGGTGGCGCAAATCCTCCAGCGGGGTCGTGCGGACGCTCATGGGGTGGGTCGATGCCATTGTCTTTGCCTTGGTGGCCATCTACTTCCTGAATCTCTATTTCTTCCAGAATTTCGTCATCCCCTCCTCGTCTTTGGAGAAAACCCTCCTGACGGGCGACTATCTGCTGGTGTCGAAACTGAGCTACGGCCCGCGCATTCCGCAAACGCCGCTGACGATGCCCCTCACCCAGCACAATCTGCCCGTGTGGTTGGGCGGTGGCAAGAGCTACGTCGAATGGCCGAAATGGGACTACCGGCGTGTCAAAGGTTTCGGGCAGGTGAAGCCCGGAGACATCGTGGTGTTCAACTACCCCTCGGGCGATACGGTGGCCAACAACTTTCAAGCGCAGGATTATTACCAATTGGTCTACTCCACAGGCGCACAGGCACTCGGCGTGAACGAGCCTTCTGACTCTCTGTCTCCGGCTGTTCAACGCATGGCCTACGAAAAAATCTATGCCGTCGGGCACAACATGCTCTGGTCGGAGCCTTCGGTGGGCGGCATCATCACTCGCCCCGTCGATCGCCGCGAGAATTACGTGAAACGCTGTGTCGGTGGACCGGGACAGACCCTGCAGATCAAAAACAACGTGATCTATCTCGACGGCAAAGCCCAACCGCAGCCCAAAGACGTGCAGTTCAACTATCTCGTGCACTTCAAACGGCTCCCGACTCCCGATTTCTGCAAAGAAAACGAGATCACCGAGGAAGATCTCCAGCGCAATGAGGCCGGCACGGTGACGATGCCGCTCACCGAGGCGCTGCGCCAAAAATTAGAGCGCATGCCGGACTTCTGTGACAAGCCGGTGAAAGCACCGAGCTTCGACCAATGGCTCTTCCCGCTCGACATGGCGAAGAAATGGTCGACTTCGGACTACGGTCCGCTCTGGATTCCGAAACGCGGAGCCACGATCAAGCTGACTCTCGCCAACCTGCCGATCTACGAACGCTGCATCGCGGTCTACGAAGGCAACCGCCTGGAGGTGAACGGCGGAAAGATCCTCATCAACAGCCATGCCGTCGACAGTTACACCTTCAAGATGGACTACTACTGGATGATGGGCGACAATCGCGACAACTCGGCCGACTCGCGCTTCTGGGGTTTTGTGCCCGAAGACCACATTGTGGGCAAACCGCTCATGGTTTGGATTTCGCTCGACAAGGACTATGGTCTGTTTGACGGAAAGATTCGCTGGAATCGTTTCTTCAAATGGGTGGCCGACATCAAATAAAAGCGGAATCATCGGGGAGCAGCTGTATAAAAGACCCCCGCTCTCCTCAATTCCTCCTCATTCTGCCGCCGCAGCTCCGCCCTGTGCTGAGCGGCGGCGGCATTTTTTCGGCACCAACCCGCCGGTGTTTGCTTCTGTTTCCCCTTCTGTTCTCATGATCCACCTCCTTTCGTCGGCCTATCTGGGCCCCGTTCATTATTACACCAAGCTCTTCGACGGCCACCCGGTGATCGAAGAGCGCTGCGACCACTATGTGAAACAAACCTACCGCAACCGCTGCCTCATTGCCACGGCCGACGGCGTGTTGCCGCTCACCGTGCCGGTGCAAGGCCGCAGTCGGGCACAAGGGGGCGACTCGAAAACGCCGATGCACGAGATGCGTCTCTCTGAACACGGACGCTGGCGGGAGATGCACCTCAATGCGCTGACTGCAGCCTACGAGCGCACGCCGTATTTCGAATATTACGTCGATGAATTCGCCGAAATCTATCGTACGCCCTTCGAACGTCTGGTCGATTTCAACGCGGCTTTTCAGCAATTGGTGCTGCGACTGCTCGACATGGCGCCGCAATGGAGCGCCAACGAGGGGGACTATTTGCGCGCCGACGAGCATCGCGATATGATCGATTGGCGAGAAAAGATCCGTCCCAAGGTGTCGCCGGACTTCGACCCCACGTTTCGCCCTGCACCTTACTACCAGGTGTTTGCCGACCGCAATGGTTTTCTGCCCAACCTGAGTATTGTCGATTTGCTTTTCAATATGGGGCCGGAAAGTCGACTCGTTTTGCGCGATTCCATCGTGGCCGACTCCGAAAAGTAATGACGGCCTGCCCTCAGTGGTCAGTCATTAGTGCGAAAACGGGGACGACGGTGCCGGCGTGGCGCACCGCCGTTGGCATGACGATGAAGTCAATGCCAAAGGATCGAGCTGCGTTTTTCGTCGTTTGCGACAATGGGTGAATAGAAGGCTCAACCTAAAATGAGCCGTGAGTTTTTTAAGAAGATAAGCGATATGGTATATGTACTTTTGCTACGAGGAATCAATGTAGGCGGAAAGAACAAAGTGATTATGAGTGAGCTGAAGAAAAAACTTTTGGATGAGGGGTTTGAAAAAGTGGACTCTTACATCAATAGCGGAAATTTGTTTTTCAGCAGTGCACTCAGTCCCGAAAATTGCATCTCGAAGATTGCGCAATTATTAGACCGAAACTACGATTTTTCTATCCCATTTGCAGTGATAAGCAGAGAGGAATATTTAGAAGAAAGAGCTGCATTGCCAGATTGGTGGCAAGAAGACTTGGCAAGAAAAGATGTTCTTTTTGTCTCCAATGGCATGGACAAATCAGCCATTGTGGATTTCATCAACGAATCCGAGTTCCACAATGAAATCGTTCATCTGGGCAGGAATGCAATCTTCTGGGGAAAATATGATGAAGCAGAATATCTGAAATCAACCTACCATAAGCAACTCACGAAACAAGTTTTTTACAAGTACATTACAATCAGAAACGGAAAGACCTACGAAAAGATAGCAGACATCCTGGAGGGAAAAGGATGAGGCTACCCACCAATCGCTGCTAACCGCCACAAAAAAGAACCGCCGCACTCGAAGAAGATTTCGAGTGCGGCGGTTTTCGATGTTGCCCACGCGCAGACTTTGCGGTAAGGGCGGGACTGGATCAGAAAGTCGGCCTTAGTCTTTGGGAGTGACGGCTTTCAGAATCTGTTCGGCATGGATTTTCGTACGAATCTGTCCGGGCGTGAAGATGCGCTCCACACATCCCTTTTCGTCGATGAGGAACGTGGTGCGCAAGAGGCCGACGGTGATGCGACCGTAGCGGTTTTTCTCGCCCCACACCCCCATGGCTTCGATGAGTTGCTTGTCGGTGTCGGCGATCAGTGGGAAAGGCAACGATTGTGCGGCGGCAAATTTGCGGTGGCTTTCGGCCGAATCGGCACTCACGCCCACAATGTCGTAGCCCAACGATTGCAATTCGGCGAAATGATCGCGCAGCGAACAGGCTTCGGCCGTACAACCGGGGGTGGAATCTTTGGGATAGAAATAAAGTATGACCTTGCGGCCGGCGAAATCGCTCATGCGCACTTCGCGACCTTCTTGATCGTGTCCGAGCACTTCGGGCACTTTGTCTCCAATTTGCATAGTTGAAATGAGTTGTTAGGTTGTGCGATGGAAAGACAAAGGTGCATTTTCTCCGGCACTCCACCAAATGGTCGAAGGAATAAAGCGTTCTCGACATATCCCCAACCTTTTGTTTTGCCAACCACAAACAACGAACTGCGCACACCGCAATAGCGGCAAGACACTGCGAGTTTTTGCGGACAAAGGTTGGCTATGTCGGGCGCGTGGCGTAACTTTGCAATGCCCTCATGCGCCGTTTGGGCTGCCCCCTTCGGCACACAAGGTCAACGCAACGCATCACCATACAAACTCACAGCATACACAATGAAAAGAATCGTTTTGCTCCGCCACGGCCAAAGCCAGTGGAACCTCGAAAACCGCTTCACCGGTTGGACTGATGTGGATCTCACCGCACAGGGTGAGGAAGAAGCCCGCAAAGCCGGTGCCCTCCTCAAGAAAGAAGGCTTCAAATTCGGCATGGCCTACACCTCGTACCTGAAACGCGCCATCAAGACGCTCAACAACGTGCTCGACACGATGAACGAGGACTGGATCCCCGTGCAGAAGTCCTGGCGTCTGAACGAAAAGCACTACGGCATGCTTCAAGGCCTCAACAAGAGCGAGACCGCTGCCAAGTATGGCGAAGAACAAGTGCTCATTTGGCGCCGTAGCTTCGACATTGCGCCCGATCCCATCGCTGAAGACGACAAAGAGCGCAACGCCAAGTACGAAGATCGCTACGCTGAGGTGCCCGACGCCGAACTGCCCCGCACCGAATCGCTCAAGGATTGCATCGGTCGCACACTTCCCTACTGGACAGCCGTGATTTTCCCCACGCTCAAGAAGGTGGACGACCTGCTCGTGGTGGCACACGGTAACAGCCTCCGCGGTGTGATCAAACACCTCAAGGGCATCAGCGACAAAGACATCATCAGCCTCAACCTCCCCACGGCACTTCCCTACGTGTTCGAGTTTGACGATGATCTCAACCTCGTGAAAGACTATTTCCTCGGCGACCCCGAAGAAATCAAGAAGCTCCAAGAAGCTGTGGCCAACCAAGGTAAGAAATAATTACCGCCGGGCGGCGACAGCATTCGCCTATAATTATTGCGCATCTTGCCCAAACAGCAAGATGCGCTTTCGCGTTTTGTGAGTGGTGGCGAGCCAAAGGGACGGACAGCCTCGCTTCCGCAGATTCGGAAGTGGCACCTGCATGGAAACAACGACGCAAGACCGGCGCGAATCGTGGCTGTGCGTTGCACCTTTCTCCCAAAGCTGAGCTAAAAAGCACGGTTTCATCGAGAAAAGCTCGCTCATCAGTGTGCACAGCTTCGGAGGGTATGCGCGGCCGTTCCCTATATATATAATGTACCCCTCGATGGACCTCAAAAAATGGGATTCGGAGCAGAAAAATCTGGAAAATATTTTGCTTGAAATCAACAACTTGACTTCACATTACTGAAGCTTCATTCCAGGGGTGGGGGAAAATTCGTCACAGCGTCCGACCTATCTGCAGATTTATTACTAACTTTGCTCACTACTATATCGTAAACCACACCACATGCCCACGCTCTGTCCCACTTATCACGTTCCGGTGCTGCTCAGCGAGACCGTCGACGGCCTCAATGTGCGCCCTGACGGCACGTATGTCGACGCCACATTCGGCGGAGGCGGTCACAGCCGCGAAATTCTCCGACGCCTCGGGGCAAAAGGTCGGCTTTATGGCTTCGATCAGGATGCCGACGCCCGAAACAACGTGCCCGAAGACGAGCGGTTCACCTTTGTGGCCGCCAACTTCCGTTTCCTTCCCAACTGGATGCGCTATTACGATGAAATCGAGGGGGTGGATGGTGTTTTGGCCGATTTGGGCGTGTCGAGCCACCACTTCGACGACGAAACACGCGGATTTTCTTTCCGATTTGACGCACCGCTCGACATGCGCATGAACACACGCGGCGGAAACACCGCCGCCGATGTGCTCAACACGTATGAGGAGGAGCAATTGGCTCGCATCTTCCAACTTTTCGGCGAACTGAAAAATGCGCGGCGGCTGGCTTCGGCCATCGTCAAGGCGAGAGGCACCAAGCCGTTGGCACAAATTGCCGATTTGTTGGCGTGTGTCCATCCACTCGTACCGAAAGAACGCGAAAAAAAGGACTTGGCCAAGGTGTTCCAGGCGCTGCGCATCGAGGTGAACCACGAGATGGATGTGCTCCGCGCACTGCTCGAAGGTGCACTCCGCGTGCTCAAGCCCGGAGGCCGACTTTCGATTCTCACCTATCACAGTCTCGAAGACCGCATGGTGAAGAACTTCATGCGGGCGGGTAACATCGAAGGAAAAGTGGAACAAGATTTCTACGGCAACCGCTTGGCGCCGATGAAACCGGTCAACAACAAAGTGATCGTGCCCTCGGCCGAGGAACAAGCTCAAAACCCCAGAAGCCGAAGCGCGAAACTGCGTGTGGCAGAAAAATGCGTAACTGTGCAAGGACGTCCGCAACATGAAAGATAATATCCCACTCGACGACACGACTCCCGACCCAAACAACACGGAACAGGAAACCGCCACGTCCCAACGGCCGACAACAGAGCCCCAAAAGGAGAAAAAGAACTCGACTCCGGGCAGCGAGGGAAAAGAGCCGAATGAGGACGACATCGTCTTGCCATCGGTCATCGAAATGACCGACGACGAGCTGTTCTTCAGCGGGAAAGCTTTCCTCGATCTCGTCAGCGGCACGATGCTGAGCGAGAAATTTCGCCGCAACTGGGGATTTATCTTGCTCATCGTGGCGCTTGTGCTAAGTTCTGTGGCTTTGGGCTATCTCACCCGCGCTGAGATGATCGAAAACGACCGCCTCAGCCGCGAAGCTCTCAATTGGCGCTATAAAGCACTGACGCGTTCGAGCGAACTGAGGGAGCGCACCTTGCGATCGAACATCGAAAATCGCCTGCCCGACTCCACCCTTCGCACACCGACCGAGAGTCCCTATGAACTTCCGGTAGAGAAAGAAGAAGAAAAATAAGAACCACCCGGTGTAGATCCGCTGCGTATGGCTGACAATCAACCGAAATACAACACGAAAAGAGTCCTCAAACGTTACAAGATCATTGGCTTTGTCTTTGGTTTTGTGGGACTGCTCATCTTGATCAAAGCGGGCTATCTCATGACTGTGGCGCGCGATTATTGGCTGGCCGTGGGCGAAAAGTTCGAAAGTGAGAATCGACCGCTGCCGGCCACGCGTGGCAATATACTATCTGCCGACGGTCAACTTTTGGCCACCTCATTGCCGGAATATCGCATCTACCTCGACCCTATGTCGTGGGAACCCGATTCCGCACGCCGCGTGAAAGACCAGCACCTGCGCGATTCGCTGCTCAACTTCTACATGGACAGCATCGTCAACGGCATGCACCGCATTCTTCCCGACGTGGATCCTGCGACACTACGCCAACGCATCAAAGAAGGACGCCGCAAACGGGAGCACAATATTTCACTCTATCCCAAAAGGGTGACGTTTCTTCAACTCAACGAGCTGAAAAAATTGCCGCTTTTTCGCCTTCCGGTGGGCAAAGGGGGATTTCGCGCCGACGAGTTCCGTCGACGCAAAAATCCCTATGGACATTTGGCTGCACGCACCATCGGAAAACTGCGCTCGGACAACGATTCGGCCATGAGCGGGCTCGAATTGGCCTTCAACACCGAACTGAGCGGACGCCCCGGCGTGTATCACCGCGAAAAAGTGTCGAATCGCTATATCAATATTGTGGACACGCTGGCCGAAGACGGCTGTGATGTGGTCACCACACTCGATGTGGGCATGCAAGACCTCACCGAGAAAGTGCTCGGCGACCAGTTGCGCCACCTCAATGCCCGCGCCGGCATGTGCATCCTCATGGAGGTAGCTACCGGCGATGTGAAAGCGATCTCATCGCTCTCGCGACTAAATGATGGCACTTACGCAGAAATAGAACCGCGTGCCGTGACCAACATGATGGAACCGGGATCGGTGTTCAAACCGATGTCGTTTATGGTGGCAATGGACGATGGAAAAATCACGATGAACAGCACTTTCGATACCGGGACGGGCGTAAGAGACATTCATGGCCGCAAAATGCGCGACGCCGACTGGCGAAAGGGCGGAAATGGCGTGATGACGGTGCCCGATATCATCAAGCGCTCATCGAATGTGGGCGTGAGCGGACTCATTGATCGTGCCTACGGACGAGATCCCGACAAGTTCGTGGAAGGACTACAGCGCATCGGCATCATGGAAGACTTGCATATTCCCATTCCCGGCTATCGCGTGCCGCGCATTCGCTACAAGCGCGACAATCCCAGCCGGTGGTACGGCACGACCCTTCCGTGGATGAGCATCGGATACGAAACACAGGTGCCGCCTATCTCCACGCTGACCTTCTACAACGGCGTGGCCAACGGCGGTAAACTCGTGCAACCGCGCTTTGTCACCGAAATCAGACGCAATGATGAGGTGGTAAAAGAATTCCCGGTCGTGGTGCTGCGCGAGAAAATGTGCAAGGACCAAACGCTACGCGACATCCAGACCTGTCTTGAAGGGGTGGTCGGCAAAAATAGCGGGACAGGTAAACTGGCCTACTCCAAATATTTCCGCGTAGCCGGTAAGACCGGCACTGCACAAATCTGGAGTAAACACGGGTTTGCCGCCAACTATCTGGTGAGCTTTGCCGGCTATTTTCCCGCCGACCGACCGAAATACTCCATGATCGTGTGCATTGAGAAAACGGCCCCCGCTTATGGGGGTATGCACTGCTGCCCGGTGTTCAAAAAAATCGCCGAAACCGTCATGGCCCGCGATTTGAATGCAGACTACCGCGCAGCGCGCGACAGTACTGCCCTCCGACATGAATTGCCCTTCATGGCAGCCGGCGACCTCAACGCACTTAATAATGTACTTGGTGCCATCGGTCTCGGAAAACAGGGACTGCCGGTTACCTCCTCGGGCATTGTGTGGGGAAGCAACACAGGTACAGACCGACAGGTGCGCCTCACCCAAGAAACCACCGTACAGGGTATGCCCTCTCTCATCGGCTACGGATTGCGCGATGCCGTCTATCGGTTAGAGCGCATGGGACTTCGCGTCAAAGCCACCGGCGTGGGGCACGTGGTACGGCAAAGCATCGCACCGGGCACCCGAGTGCAACGCGGCATGCGCGTCGGTCTACTACTTTCGTCCAAGGACGACAAGCACATCTCTGAAGAAGAGGACCAAACCTTCAGACGAATGTATGGTCTGCCCGCAGAAAAGAAAGACAGTACGCAAAAAACTGCGGAACCATCGGTCCGAGAAAGCGAAAAGTCCGAGAAATCGGGTACGAACGACAACCCAACAAAGAAAACTCCCCAACTCTCTACGAACGGTAAGGGAGAGAACGAAAAGAAAAAGGAACGGAAAACGGAAGCTGCGCCGACGACCCAATCTTCAGCCGCCAACAACAAGACGCCCCACACCGGTTCCGCAACATCGAGCACCGACAAGAAAAAGAATGCCGCCGCTCCAAGTAAAAAAACGCCGAAAGGCTCCAAGTCATAATCCCACATCATGCTCTTAAAGGATCTTCTTTTATCGACAGAAATTGTCGATTTCATCGGAAATCTCGAAACTAACATCACCGGCATTGCCATCGATTCGCGCCGCGTTCGCCCCGGTTTTCTGTTTGTGGCCGTGAAAGGCACGCAAACCGACGGCCACGCGTTTGTGGACAAGGCCATTGAAAACGGCGCTGCCGCACTTGTGGTCTGCGAACCCGTCAATGCACCCAAAGTCTCCGCAGTGGTGCGCGTTTCCGACACGGAAAAGCTCGTGGGCTCCATTGCCACACGGTTTTATGGCGACCCTTCGCACAAACTGCGCCTCGTCGGAGTGACCGGCACCAACGGAAAAACCACCGTGGCCACCGTGCTCTACCAACTCTACCGAGGATTGGGTTACAAGGTGGGACTTGTGTCGACGGTGTGCAACTATATTGACGACCGCACCGTGGAAGCCACGCACACCACCCCCGATCCGATCGAACTCAACGCACTTTTGGCCGAAATGGTCGAGGCCGGCTGCGATTATGCCTTTATGGAATGCTCTTCGCACGCCATTCACCAACATCGCATCGGCGGTTTGCACTTCGAAGGGGCCCTCTTCACCAACCTCACGCGCGACCACCTCGACTATCACGGCACTTTCGAGAACTACCGCAACGCCAAAAAGATGTTCTTCGACGATTTGAGCAAATCGTCCTTTGCCGTGACCAACGCCGACGATAAAAACGGCATGGTTATGGTGCAAAACTGCGCAGGCAACGTCAAAACCTACAGCACACGCGCAGCGGCCGACTTCAAAGGTCGTATCATCGAGGAGAGCATCGAGGGAATGCTGCTCGAAATCGACGGGCGAGAAGTGAGCGTGCCCTTTGTAGGCCGTTTCAACGTGAGCAATTTGCTCTGTGTCTACGGTGCAGCTGTGATGTTGGGTGCCGATCGTGATGAGATTCTCCGCGTAATGTCGGGTCTTCATCCCGTCAACGGACGTTTTGAGGCCATTCGTTCTCCCAAAGGATTCAGTGCCGTGATCGACTATGCGCACACTCCCGATGCATTAGCCAATGTGCTGCAAGCCATTCACGATGTAATCGGAAAAAATGGACGTATCATCACCGTTTGCGGGGCCGGCGGAAACCGCGACAAGGGCAAACGACCACTCATGGCGCAAGAAGCGGCCAAACAATCGGACCAGGTGATCATCACCTCGGACAATCCGCGATTTGAGCGCCCGGAAGACATTATCAACGACATGTTGGCCGGACTCAACGACGAGCAACGCGCCAAAACTCTCCACATCACCGACCGACGAGAGGCGATTCGCGCTGCTGCCGCGATGGCACAACCCGGCGACGTGATTCTTGTGGCAGGAAAAGGACACGAACCCTATCAAGAAATCGAAGGAGTGAAACACCACTTCGACGATCATGAGGAAGTGCGTGCGGCTTTCGGTCTCTAAGCTTCGGACATTCGGCCGCCGGACTTCGGCCTTTCCCTCCTACATTCCCTCATTTTTCTCCATTTCATCATGCTTTATTATCTTTTCCGTGCACTCGACCAGTTTGGCATCCCCGGATCAGCCCTTTGGAGCTACGTTTCCTTCCGTTCGCTCCTGGCACTGATTCTCGGCCTCATCATTTCCATGTGGTTCGGCGAGTATTTCATCAAATGGATGAAGCGCCGTCACATCGGTGAAACCGCTCGCGACGCCAATATCGACCCCTTCGGTGTGAACAAAGTGGGGGTTCCCTCGATGGGTGGCCTCATCATCATTCTGGCTATCCTGGTTCCCACACTGCTCCTCGGCCGATTGCGCAATATCTATACGCTTCTCATGATCGGCACCACAATTTGGTTCGGTGCCATCGGGTTTCTCGACGACTACATCAAGATTTTCAAGAAGAACAAGGAGGGTTTGGCCGGACGCTACAAGATTTTGGGCCAAGTCATCATGGGACTCGTCGTGGGCCTCACGCTCTATCTGAGTCCCGATGCCGTGATTCGCGAAAATGTGGAGCGCGCTAAAGTGGGAGACAAGGTGGAAATCGTCCACAAAAGTGAGGCGGTGAAAAGCACCAAGACCACGATTCCGTTCGTCAAGAACAACAATTTCGACTACGCCGACCTGGTTGGTTTCCTCGGCGAGCACAAACAGGCTGCCGGTTGGGTGGTGTTTGTGCTGATGGTCATCATTGTGACCACTGCCGTGTCGAACGGCGCCAATCTTAACGATGGAATGGACGGCATGGCCGCCGGCAACAGCGCTTTCATCTGCATTGCGCTCGGCATACTCGCCTACGTTTCGAGCCACATCGAGTATGCTTCGTATCTGAACATCATGTTTGTGCCCGGGTCTCAGGAACTGGTGATTTTCATCAGCGCCACAGTCGGCGCACTCATCGGCTTTTTGTGGTATAATGCCTACCCGGCGCAAGTGTTTATGGGCGACACCGGTTCGCTCACCGTGGGTGGCATCATCGGTGTATTGGCCATTATCATCCACAAAGAACTGCTCGTTCCGCTGCTCTGCGGTGTCTTCCTCTTCGAAAGTGTGAGTGTGATCATTCAAACCCAAGTGTTCAAATTTTTCAAGCGCCGCGGGCGTCGGGTACGCGTGTTCAAAAGCACACCGATCCATGATGCCTTCCGTCGTCTCGATTCGCAATTGGATCCGACCTCGACCTATCTGCTGCGCAACTGGCCCAACGGAGCCTGGCACGAAGCGAAGATCACCGTGCGTTTCTGGATCACCACCATTCTTTTGGCCGCACTGACCATCATTACACTCAAAATCCGATAACCCTCTTCCCCATAGTTATGAAACTTGTTGTTCTCGGTGCCGCCGAAAGTGGAGTCGGCGCCGCCATTCTCGCCCAACAAAAAGGATATGATGTCTTCGTTTCCGATCGCGGCAGCATACGTGAGCACTACAAAAGCCTGCTCGACGCGCACGCTCTGCCTTGGGAAGAAGGCCAACACACCGCCGAGCAGATTCTCGACGCCGACGAAGTGGTGAAAAGTCCCGGTATTCCCGACGACGCTCCCATGGTCAAAGCGCTGCGTGAGAAGGGGGTGCCCATTCTCTCCGAACTCGAATTTGCCGCCCGCTACACCCGGGCTCAATTGCTCTGCATCACCGGCTCGAACGGCAAGACTACGACCACATCGCTCATCTATCACATTTTGCGCGAGGCCGGTTACAACGTGGAACTGGCCGGAAACATCGGTAGATCCATGGCATTGCGCGTGGCAGAAAACGAAGAAAAAGGCGATCCCGACTGGTTCGTGCTCGAAATCTCTTCGTTCCAGCTCGACAACATGTACGACTTCCATGCCCACATCGCCGTGCTGCTCAACATCACCCCCGACCACCTCGACCGTTATGGCTACGTGATGCAGCGTTACGTCGATTCGAAGATGCGCATCATCCGCAATCAGACACCCGAAGACTACTTCATATACTGGGCCGACGACGAACATGTGCCCGATGAATTGGCACGTCGCGAGCATCCCGCGCGGCAATTGCCCTTCGCCGACCACCCCCGCGCGGGACTTGCAGCCTATGGTCGCGGAGAAGCCGGCGACGACAGTTACGGTTTCGCCGAAGGATCGAGCCTGGTCGTCGAACAACCGCGCCCCTTCTCCATCCCGCTTGCACAACTCTCCCTGCCGGGCAAACACAACCTGCGCAACTGCCAGGCGGCAGCCCTCGCCACACTCGCTGCGGGTGTGGACCAAGAGACGTTGGCCCGCTGTCTTGCCGATTTTCCCGGCGTGGAACACCGACTCGAACGCGTAGGTAATTTCGACGGCGTGCAATATATCAACGACTCCAAGGCCACTAACGTCGACGCTTGCTTCGTGGCACTCGACGCACAAACCCAACCCACGGTGCTCATCGTCGGGGGACTCGACAAAGGCAACGACTACTCCACCCTCTACGACCTGGTGAGCCGCAAATGCCGCGCATTGGTCTACCTCGGTGCCGACAACACCAAGCTTCACGAAGCCTTCGACGCGCTCGCCGAAGCCAAGGGCATCGCGGTGGCCGACACCCATTCCATGGCCGACTGCGTGAAAGCCTGCCGACAGTTGGCACAAACCGGCGACACGGTGCTGCTTTCGCCCTGCTGCGCCTCGTTCGATCTGTTCAAAAACATGGAAGACCGTGGCGAACAATTCAAAGAACTCGTGCGTCAGGCTTAGCCAACGCACCTTTTTCCCAACGAACCACACATGACCCTCAGCCTAAAAAAACGTCCCAAGCTCTTAGTCGGCGATTACACGGTGTGGGCGATCTTTTTCACCCTCTGTTTCATCTCTGTCATTGAGGTGTACAGTGCCGGGAGCTACCTTACGATCAAAGAGAACAGCTACTTCTCGCCGCTCTTCAAGCAGATCTGCTACCTCGGATTGGCCGCCATCACGGCCTCGGTGGTGCAGTTCATCCACTTCCGTTACTTGTCTTATCTGGCCATCGGCGGCGGTGTCATTTCGATCATCCTTCTCTTTTTCACGCTCTTCGGCGGGCAGAACATCAACAACGGTGCCCGCTGGATCAGCATCGGGGGCATCAGCTTCCAACCCTCGGAACTGAACAAACTCTGCCTCATCATTTACGCCACGGCCTTCACAGCCAACGCGCAAAAGCCCGACGGCACCACACGAAAAATCTCCTTTTTGGTACTGGCACCCACCTTCTTGTCGTTCGGCATCATCGCCACGCAAAACCTTTCGACGGCCCTCATGCTCGTCGTGTCCGTCTTTTCCATTCTGTTCATCGGCAATGTGCCTTGGCGCAACTTCCTGAAAAGCCTGGCTTACTTCTCGATTGGCGCCGTTGCCCTGCTGGGTGCGTTTTGGCTCTACTGGGGACCGAACAGTACCATGACACAACGCTTCACCACCTGGGGCTCGCGTTTGGAGACTCGCGACGAACGTCCCCAAAACCCGCGCGATTTCGTCATCACCGACAAGAACCGACAGGTCACCCACGCCCACATTGCATTCGCACGCAGCGGAGTCATCGGTCGCGGCCCGGGGCGCTCTGTGCAACGCGACTACCTTTCGGCCGCTTATTCCGACTTCATTTTCGCCATCATCGGCGAAGAGCTCGGCATCTTCGGCTGTGCCTTTGTCCTCTTGCTCTATATGGGTCTTTTCATCCGCACCTACTACATCGCCAAGCAGTGTACCGGCCGACCACCGGCCTTTATCGTGATGGGGATCGGCATCATTCTGCTCATTCAAGCCCTGGCCAATATGGCTGTGGCCGTAGGATTGGCACCGGTCACGGGACAAACGCTCCCACTCATCTCCAAAGGCGGTACGTCTAACCTGATTACGGGGGTGTATTTCGGCATCATTCTGTCCATCAGTCACTATGCCCGCACCTGCAACCCCACGGAAGAGAAGAAAAAACTCCCCCCGGCCTAAAACTCCTTCGCACATGCACCGCCTCATCGTCCTCCTTTGTGCCTTTGCCCTCCTCTTTCCGCTGTCGGGCAGGGCACGGCGCGACACCCAAGTGGAATTTGTCACCACGGCCGGCAACTTCACCGTGCGCCTTCTGCGCGACACGCCCATCCATTCCCGGCATTTCGAACAACTGGTGCGCGCCGGCTACTACAACGGCTTACTCTTCCACCGCGTCATTCGCGATTTCATGATTCAGGCCGGCGATTCCACCTCGCGCAACGCGGCTCCCGGCGTACTCTTGGGAGAAGCCGATCGCAAAGAAACCCTCGCACCCGAAATCGATCTCCCCTATCACTACCACCGCCGCGGGGCACTGGCCATGGCGCGCGAGTCGGATGAGGTGAATCCCGGTCGGCGCAGCAGTGCCACGCAGTTCTACATCGTTTGGGGCAAGACGTTCACTCCCGCGCGCCTTGCTCCGGTTCGTGCTCGCGTAGATGAAGCCACCGGACAGGAGGGAACCATCACCTCGTCCATGGCCGAAGAATATGAACACACCGGCGGCGCGCCACATCTCGACGGCCAATACACCGTGTTCGGCGAAGTGGTGAAAGGCCTCTCCGTGATCGACAAGATACAGCGCGTGGCCACCGACGACAACGACCGCCCGCTCGAAGACGTCCGCATCATTTCGGCACGTGTGGTGGGTGAGCGACGATAATCCCCGAAAGGGCTTATGCCCATCGCTCCGAAGCCCACACCGGCTGCCAATTCCGCACACAAGCGTGCACCGACTTGCCCCTACACGCCGAGCAGCTCCCGCTCCACCGCCTCCGCCTCTCATGATCGAGGGGCGGAGGCTTTTTTTGTACCCGGCGAAATGCTGTGCGTACAGTGGTGCGCCACAAGCCTTTCTTTCCACCTGTCGCAACGCAAAGGGTCGATTTTGTCATATCTACCTCGAATATATACACTTCCGAGCACGGAAGTCGTTTTTTTTTCCGATATTTGCCACATTAACTCTCATACCTATTTCCACTTCTCATGAATAGTAAAACACCCCATGCGCTCTTGTTGGCCGCTCTGCTCTCTTGTGCTGTGGCGCAAGCCGACAATCGCCCGATGCCCGGCTTTCGTTACGATCGCAACGTGACGGCTCCCACCGGCAAAGAGTGGGAAGATCCCACACAGCCCGCGCTCAACAAGGAGCGCCCCCACGCTTGGTTCTTCTCCTTCGCCGACGAGAAACAAGCACTCGACGTTTTACCCGAATCTTCTACCTACTGGAAAAGCCTCAACGGCGAATGGCGCTTCCACTGGGTGGCCAATCCCGCCGAACGTCCCGCAGATTTCTACAAAACCAACTACAACGTTTCCGGATGGGACAAGGTGCAAGTGCCCATGAACTGGAATGTGGTCGGCATTCAAAAGGACGGCACGCAGAAATATGGCATGCCGGTCTACTCCAACCAGCGGGTCATCTTCCAACACCACGTGGCCGTCGGTGACTGGAAGGGAGGCGTGATGCGCGAACCCAACAAAGATTGGACCACCTACAAGTTTCGCAATGAGGTAGGCTCCTATCGTCGCACCTTCACGGTGCCCGAAGCGTGGGCCGGCCGCGAGGTGTACCTTAATTTCGACGGGGTCGATTCCTTCTTCTACCTTTATATCAACGGCCGTTACGTGGGTTTCTCGAAAAACTCGCGCAACCTCGCTTCGTTCGACATTTCCCCCTATCTCGTGAAAGGCGAGAACACGGTGGCCGTTGAGGTCTATCGCAACAGCGATGGCTCGTTCCTCGAAAGCCAAGACATGTTCCGCCTCCCGGGTATCTTCCGCACCGTCGCCCTCACGGCGAAACCGAAGGTGCAAGTGCGCGATGTGGTGGCCATTCCCGACTTCGACGCGAACTTCTTGAACGCTTCGCTCAACATCACCGCCTCGGTGGCCAACCTCACCAAGAAGGACGTCAAAGGCCTGCGCGTGGACTACAAACTCTACGAGAAAGCCCTCTACGGCGAAGCCACTACGCCCGTGAAAGGTGCGGAGGCCTCGGTGCCCGTTGCCGTGAACAAGAACGGCGAAACCGAAGCCAAAGTGGTGCTCCAAGCCGGCGCACTCGTGAAGAAGTGGAGCGCCGAAGCGCCCTGGCGCTATGTCCTCGTGGGTGAGCTGAAGGACGCAAAAAATCAAGTGCTCGAAACCTTCTCGACGGTAGTAGGTTTCCGCAAAATCGAGATCAAAGAAACGGCCGCCGCGGACGATGAGTTCGGCAAAGCGGGACGTTACTATTATCTCAACGGCAAGCCCATCAAGATGAAGGGCGTTAACCGCCACGAGACGAACCCCGAGCGCGGACACGCCATCACGCGCGAACAAATGGAGCGCGAAGTGATGCTCATGAAGCGCGCCAACATCAACCATGTCCGCAACAGCCACTACAGCAACGATCCTTATTGGTACTACCTGGCCGACAAATATGGCATTTACCTCGAAGATGAGGCCAACCTCGAGAGCCACGAATACTACTACGAAAAAGAATCGCTGAGTCATGTGCCGGAGTTCCGCGACCAACACGTGGCACGCAACCTCGAAATGGTGCATGCCACCGTGAACCACCCCTCGGTGTGCATTTGGAGCTTGGGCAACGAAGCCGGCCCCGGCAAGAATTTCGTCGATGCCTACAACGCCATCAAGGAATTCGACAAGAGTCGCCCCGTACAATACGAGCGCAACAACGAAATCGTGGACATGGGCTCGAATCAGTACCCTTCTATCGGATTGACTGAGTACATCGCGCAGGGCACCGACAAGGGATACAAATATCCGTTCCACATTTCGGAGTATGCCCACTCCATGGGTAACGCAGTCGGCAACTTAGTTGACTATTGGAACATCATTGAGAGCAATAACTTCATCATGGGCGGTGCCATTTGGGACTGGGTGGATCAAGCGATCTACAACTACACGCCCGACGGCACGCGCTATTGGGGCTACGGCGGCGACTTCGGCGACAAGCCCAACGATGGCATGTTCTGCATGAACGGGGTAATGCGCCCCGATCTCACCCCGAAGGGACAATACTACGAGGTCAAGAAGATATATCAGAACGTGGGCGTGACCGGCGTGGACACGCGCGCCGGACGCATCGAGATCTTCAACAAGAACTACTTCACCAATCTCGCCGGCTACGACATTCGCTGGTCGCTCTACGCTGACGGTCACCCCGTTGAGGGCATGATCAACCGTCCGCTCACCGAAACGCGCCTCACCCTTGGGCCTCGCGAACGGAAAACCTACACGCTCGACTACGGCAACTATCGTTTCGACCCGACGAAGGAGTATTTCGTGAAGATTCAGTTCTTGCTCGCCGAAAAGCAACCGTGGGCCGACAAGGGCTACGTGCAAATGGAAGAACAACTCCCCGTGAGCGAAGCTTCTCCCGCTCCTTCTGTCGCTTCCGCGCAACAAGGTCGCGTGGCACAGCCGAAGGTGGAAGGCAATCTCGTGAAGGTGAGCGGAAAGGGCTACGAAATGACCTTCGACAAGCTCACCGGTCGCCTCCACTCCCTCAACTACGGCGGACAAACGATCATCAAACCCGGATTTGGCCCCAAGCTCGACGCCTTCCGCGCCCGTACCGACAACGACAACTGGATGGACGCTAAGTGGCCCAAGCTCGGTCTTCACAATTTGCACCACAAGACACTCGTCTTTGCACAAAATGTGACCAAGGAAGGCAATCTCCAACTCATCTTCACCGTGGAAAGTCAAGCACCTTATGGAGGGGTA
>ERZ772920.230-NODE-230-length-33164-cov-3.863783_pt1 | contig 33164 bp, 43 predicted proteins | sample MGYA00511469_ERZ772920 | MGnify/ENA primary metagenome ERZ772920 (study PRJEB29015, sample SAMEA2738069) | human oral metagenome | biome: human oral; feature: human-associated habitat; material: saliva | place: China | collected 2216 ... | reverse complement strand
ATAATATGTTCATTGCCTCCTTCGGTGGTGGCTTGCTCCCTTGTTGTCTTGGCGGATGTGAGGGAGCTTTTTTGTTATTCTTAACTAAGCCATTACTTATAGTTTTGTGCGTGGTTTGCCTCTGACCGGAACAGGGGCTTTTTATTGCTTAAATTTTGAAATCAAATGGTATGGAGTACCACACCACTTCACCGATGATGGTAATACTTTCCGTGCCTTCCACCGTTTTATCGTAGACCTGAGCGTGGAAGGTAGGGTCCTTGGAGTCTGGGATTAACTCCACACCGTTTTCTAGTTGCTTGATACGCTTGATGGTCGCGTCATATCCATTCACACAGACCGCATACGCCGTTCCATCCACAACGGGGGACTTCTTCTCCGGATCTACTAAGGCATAGCACCCGTTTGGTAGAACGTTGTTCATGCTCTCGCCATCGACGGTCAAGAAGAACGCGTTAGGATGGCGGCGGCGGATTTCACGCGGTGCGAGAATATGGTCTTCAACTGCGTCCATCTCTATTGGAATGCCTGCAGCAATATGGCCAAGAAGAGGAACCTCGACAAATCCACCATTTCTTTTATTTAGATATTCGTCACGTTTGGCGCGTAAATCCTCGTAGTCATAGTCCGTTTCAAATCCTCTGACCGTGTAGTGAAGTCCGAGCGTGTTATATATCTTCTGGACGATTTCAAAGCCAGAGCCACTAATTCCGCGCGTTAAGACGTTATATACCGTGGTCGGTGGCAATCCAATAGACTCGGCGAATCTTTTAACGCTGCCATAGTCATCAATCATGAACTGACGCAGACACTCTTCGATGGTCATTATTACCCTCCTTGGTAATATCAATATACATAATTTACCCACAATAAAAATTTTTTGCAATATTCTCTTGCACTATTACCCAAACAGGTATATAAACTTATTTAGTTACCCAATCGGGTAAATAAAGGAGGTGAAAACATGAACGGACAGAAGCTGCGCGAGCTTCGCAGAGCAAGCGGAAAGACCCTGCGCCAGATCTCTTTTGAGAGCGGTGTAACCGAGCAGGCAATTTTGAACGCCGAGGTTAATCGTCATCTTCCACGCATCGACACTTTGCTCGCTATCTGCAAGGCAATCGGATGCTCGGTCTCCGACGTCGTTGATGAAGACGTCGTGGCCAACCACTAAGCACCATCGCACTACTTGATTGTTGAACCTTGAAAGCTGAATAGCTAGATGTGACGTGAGACGGGGGAGCCGGTGACGCCCGCCATCTAGTAGACCTATTAAACCGATAAACAGGGAGGAGGTTACATGGAACGAATTGACGGAAAGAGACTCGAAGCAATTCGTAATTACAGAGGAATGTCGATTAGCGACATTACCAGAAAAACTGGCGTTTCTTATCAAACCATCGCCGACATAGAGACTGGATTCACTAAGGGTCCACAGTTCACAACGCTTTCCAAGATATGCCACGTACTACGGTGCAAGGTGAACAACGTCATCGTTAACGAAAAGGAATAGGAGGTTGCATGACACCAACAACAGAGACGCCTGAGAAGTTAACGGTTTCAGTGGCTGAAGCTTCGACGATTTCAGGGTTTTCGCGTGTGGTAATTCGTACAGCCATCAAGCGCGGAGAGCTTAAAAGCCTTCTGCCACATGGTTACGTTCGCGGTCGTCGTATTAAGAAGGCTGAACTTCTTAAATGGATGAAAGAAATGGAGGTTTAAGAGAGTTGAAGATAACAAAAAGTGCTCCCACGACTTTGCAGAGCCGCAGGAGCTGGTCAAACAAACCATCCCGGGCGTTTGACCTCTCTATTTTAGCAGGTAAGGCCAAAAGGTTCATTCCGCAGCTGTTTGCGGCCATGAGCCTGTGCGGTGTTACGCCGCTCATCATCATGTGGTTGATGTGGAAGTTCGGCTTTGCGCCTGCGCTTTTAGTGGCGGTTTTATCCGCGGCAGTCATGATCCATTGGATTAACCAAACAGAACCTGAGAGTAGGTAGTACATGAGTGTAAAAATCGCATCGCTTGAACTTGAAAACGTCAAGCGTATTCACGCCGTCGAGTTAGAGCCAGCCCAGGACGGACTCACGGTCATCGGTGGCAAGAATGCCCAGGGCAAGACGAGCGTACTTGATGCCATTGCATGGGCGCTCGGTGGCGACAAGATGAAGCCTGCAGACCCTAACCGTAAAGGTGGAGCAACACCCGCAAGGTTGCGTGTTGAGCTGTCTAACGGCATTGTGGTCGAGCGTAAGGGTAAGAACGGCTCGCTCCACGTCACCGACACGACAGGCAAGAAAGCCGGCCAGCAACTACTGAACGACTTCATCAGCCAGCTGGCGCTCAACATTCCACGCTTCATGAACGGTTCAGACGCCGACAAAGCAACCGCGCTTCTGCAGACGCTTGGCATTGACGCAGAGCTCGCGAAGATTGACGGTTCAATTCGCGCCACCTTCCAAGACCGCCAGCTGGTCGGCCGAGACGCGAAGGCAAAGCGCGCACACGCTGAGAAGCTTCCACACCATGAGGACGCACCAGCCGAGCCTGTAAGCGCCGCTGAGCTTATCCAGGAACAGCAAGCAATCCTGGCACGCAACGGCGAGAAGTTGAAGGCTAAGCAAGACGCGGAAGACACCGCAAAGAAAGCGGAGTTTGCGCGTTCTACTGCATACGCGGCAACTTCACGCGTGGCAGATCTAGAGCAGCAACTTAACGAAGCACGCGCTGAGCTAGCCAGACGCACAAAGGAAGCCGAGGAAGCCGAAGAGAAGGCGAAGGTTCTAGCACAGAGCACCGCCGAGCTTGTTCTTGAAAGCACCGAGGAAATCGAAGCGTCCATCGCAAACATCGAGACGATTAATAACAAGGTGCGCGACAACCAAGCAAAGGCGGAAGCGGACGCGGAAGCGATTCGCGTAGAGCAAGAGTACGACGGTCTTACACAGAAACTTGAAGACCTGCGTGCAAAGCGTCGCGGACTTCTTGATGGCGCACCATTGCCACTGCCAGAGCTGTCTATTGATGACGAGGGCGCGCTCACCTACAAGGATCATACATGGGGCGACATGAGCGGGGCCGAGCAGTTGGTCGTAGCCACAGCCATTGTTCGCGCCACCAAGCCAGAGTGTGGCTTTGTATTGGTCGATAAGTTAGAGCAGTTCGACACTGACGAGCTTAAGAAGTTCGGCGAGTGGGCGAAAGGCGAGGGACTACAAATCATCGGCACCCGCGTGGCTACAGACGACTCCTGCACCGTTGTGATTGTGGACGGTCGCATTGAGGGTCAAGACCTCGCAGAGCCAGTTCCGGAGAAGTCCCACGCGCTTGATTGGGACGGCGACACGGTTCAGCCAACCACAAACACACAGCCAGCAACTCAACAGTGGAAGGGACTGTAATGCCTGCGCTTATTGATTTATCCGGACAGAGATTCGGAAGGCTCGTTGTCATTAAGCGAATTGGTACAAGAAGCTCTCACCCACTATGGCTGTGCCGATGTGACTGCGGTAAGGAGATTGAGACAATCACATCATCTTTAAGAGGTGGCCACACAAGGAGTTGCGGATGCTATCAGAGTGAAATAAGTGCCAGCCACGCAAAGACGGCTGGCATCGCGCGAGGCAAACAACTACTTAAACATGGACACAGCGGAGAAAGGCTTTACGCAATCTGGAAAGCCATGCGTCAAAGGTGCACGAATCCACACGACAAGTCCTATCCGGATTATGGAGGCCGTGGAATCAGCGTATGCGATGAATGGGACGATTATGCGCAGTTCCGAAAATGGTCCTACTCCAATGGATATGACTCAGAAGCGCCGTTTGGAGAATCAACGCTTGACCGCATAAACAATGACCTCGGCTACTCACCGAAAAATTGCAGGTTCGTAAGTCTTAAAACACAAGCAAACAACAGAAGAAAAAGGAGGACTAATGTCTCGATATCAGCTTGAGTGCGGAATGAAAAAAACAGCACTAAAAATTGTGGTCTATGGACCAGAGGGGCTTGGTAAATCAACACTTTGTGCCGAGTTTCCTAGTCCGGTTTTCATAGATATTGAGAGCGGCACAAACCAACTTCCCATAGCGCGACTACCTCGCCCAACATCATGGCAAATGCTAATGGATGAAATTAAGGAAGTCAGAGATGGGTTAGTACCATGTTCAACTCTTGTCATAGACACGGCTGATGCCGCAGAAGCGCTTTGTGTGAAGCACCTTTGTGCCAAGAATAATTGGGACGGTATTGAGGGAATCCCATACGGCAAGGGGTACACCTACCTCATGGAGACCTTTGGCAAGTTTCTAGACTTGCTCTCCGAGGTTATGGAGCGCGGGCGCAATGTCTGCTTAATATCACACGCAATCATGCGAAAGTTTGAGCGCCCTGACGAATCAGGCGCTTATGATCGCTTTGAGCTGAAGTTGACGAAGAAAGTCTCGCCCATGGTCAAAGAGTGGGCGGATATGGTGCTCTTCTGCGATTACAAGACCTACGTCGAGACAAACAAGTCCGGCAAGGCTAAAGCCACAGGCGGAGCGCGTGTTATCCGCACTACACACGCCCCCACGTGGGACGCAAAGAACCGCTTCGGACTACCTGACGAGCTACCACTGAAGCTGGGCGAGATGCCCGTACAGTTGGGCGAGGTTATCCCAGACATGGTGGCAGAACAAGCTGCAGCTGCTCCAGCGGCACCGGTGGCCACGACAGCGCCACAGACCGCGCCAGCCGTCACAGCCGCACCAGCTGCGCCTGTACAGGCTGAGCAGACCACAACAACCACGACACCCACAACAACCGAATACAGCGCGCCAGATTACCCGGAGCGCATGAAGAAGCTTGTAGATCTGATGGTGGCCAACAAGGTTACAGACGCAGAGCTTCGAGACGCGGTTGGAAAGACGGGCAACTTCCCTGCGGAGTGCGCGCCTGCGGACTACCCGGAAGGCTTCGCAGATTACCTCGTGAGTGGCTGGGACACCGTCATGAACAAGTACATCCTGCCTGCGCGCGCCATTGAAGCGGCGAAGAGTGCACCTGTTCCATTCAATTAAATCGGTATTTATTAGCTAGAAAAAGGAGATAAAAATGGCTAGTACAAAAGGTTACGCAATCGGCTGGGACGACGAGATCATTGACCCAGGAGAGCCAGAGTTTGTTCTGCTCACGCCTGGCGTCTACGACTTTACCGTCACAGGCTTTGAGCGTGGCCACTTCGATGGCAGCGATAAAATGGACGCTTGCTCTATGGCCAAGCTGACACTTAGATGCTCAAACGGCATCCAGGAGACAACCGTATTTACTAACTTGTTCTTGTCCAGCACGGTGGCCTTCAAGCTTTCCAAGTTTGCTAAGTCCATCGGCGACATGCCAGCGGGAAGCACCACAGGCCAGAAGTTCCACGTTGACTGGAACAACATCATCGGCAAGAGCGGCAAATGCAGGATTAAGACGCGCGTCTACAATGGCAAGGACTACAACGATGTGGACGACTTCATTGTTCCAGATCCAGCAGCCGCACCAGCACCCGCGCCAGCTCCAATGCCACAGGCCGCACCCGCTGCATACTATGCTCAGCCACAAACACAGGCACAGCCAGTGTACGCACAGCCACAGCAAGCCACAATTCCTGCCCAGAGCGTTGTACAACCTCAGCAGGTAGCGCCACAGCCTAGCCAGTATCAGGGACTGTAATTATGGAGCTGAGACCCTATCAGGTCGAGGCGGTTGAGTCAGTATTCAGAGAGTGGGAGCAAGGTCGAAAGCGCACGTTGCTGGTTCAAGCAACCGGAACGGGTAAGACCATATGCTTCGCCGAGGTCGTCCGTCGTGTGGCATCACGCGGCGGGCGCTCCCTTATCCTGGCGCACCGCGGTGAGCTTCTAGAGCAAGCCGCGACAAAGATTGAGCAAACCGCCAATCTGAAATGTGCACTGGAGAAAGCGGAGAATACAAGTCTCAACTCCTGGACGTCGGTTACGGTTGGTTCGGTTCAAACGCTCATGCGCGAGAGCCGGCTGTCACAGTTTAAGCCAGATGCCTTCGACTGTATCGTGGTGGATGAAGCTCACCACACGCTGGCAGAAGGCTATACCCGCATCCTCGACCACTTTAATAACGCAAACGTTTTGGGTGTTACCGCAACCGCCGACAGAGCAGACCGCAAAGACCTCGGCGAGGTATACGACTCCATCGCTTACGAGTACGACATGGCGCACGCCATAAACGATGGTTATTTGTGTCCGATTGAAGCCGAGATGGTACCTCTACAGGTTGACCTGTCGAGCGTGTCAGTAACGCATGGCGACTATCAAGCCGGACAGCTTGGAGACGCGCTAGAGCCATATCTGGACGCCATTGCGGACGCTATGGTTACGCGCTGCCAAGACAGGCGCACGGTGGTGTTTTTGCCGCTTATTAGAACGGCCAAGAAGTTCACGGAGAAGCTTATAGAGCGCGGGCTCACAGCGTGCGAAGTGGATGGCCAAAGCGAAGACCGCGAGGAGATTCTCTCAGACTTCAACCGCGGAAAGTATCAAGTGCTCTGCAACTCCATGTTGCTCACGGAAGGCTGGGACTGTCCCGCGGTTGACTGTATCGTGTGCCTTCGTCCAACCAAGAGCCGAAGTCTTTATGTTCAGATGGTTGGCCGTGGCACTCGTCTCTCGCCTGAGACAGGCAAGGAGAAGCTTCTTCTGCTCGACTTTCTGTGGATGACCGGACGCCACAACCTGGTACGCCCGGCGGCGCTTTTCGCCACATCTGACGAAGTGGCCAAGCGTATAACTGAGATGACGCAAGAAGCTGGGTGCGCTATAGATCTTCTAGGCGCAGAACCAATCGCCGAGCAAGATGTTGCCCTGGAGCGTGAGCTTGCGGTGGCGGCAGAGCTTGAGCGTATGCGTAAGCGTAAGGCGCAGTTTGTGAACCCGCTGCAGTACGCGGTCAGTATTTGTGACTTAGATCTACAGACTTTCGAGCCATCGTTTGCGTGGGAAGAAAACCCCGCCACAGACGCGCAGTCCAAGCAGTTGGAGAAGCTTGGTATTGACCCGGCTGGCATGACGCAGGGATATGCGGAGCTGGTGCTGAAGAAAGCACACGAGCGTATCGATGCACATCTGGCCACGCCTAAGCAGGTACGCATGTTGGAGCGCAAAGGCTTCCAGCACCCGGGGCTCTGGACGTTTGAGCAAGCCAGCCACATGATGAGCCGCTTAGCCATGAACCGCTGGATGGTGCCACGCGATATCAATCCTGCAACATATGATCCGAATAACTGAAAGGAACAACAATGCTAACTAAAGAAGAACGTGCAGCAATCGCAGAGAGGTTGAAGAATGTTGATGAGTTAAATGACATGACATTTTACAAAGCGATAACAGGTAGACATAGACCTGATAAAACATCGTATACTTTCGATTTAGCTACAATGTCTCGCATCATTTTCGACCTTTGCGACACCTCAAACATGGTTGAACTACCTCGTGATAAAGACGGTGAAGTTATCCGAGTAGGTGATACGGTATATATCGGCGACGGTATAAAGTATGAAGTCACTGGATACATGATGCGCGGTAATAGCACAGAGGTTATTTTGGCAGCTGGCGCAGAACCCGTGTATACAAAAGAACCTGCGAACAACATCACCCACAAAAAGCCAGTAACAATCGCGTCAATTAACGAACAGCTTAGACATGTTTTAGATAAAGGTCATATGTCGTCTTGGTCAATGGCTAAACTTTTTGACATCGCTGACCAGCTTGAGAGCCTAAGTGATAAAGATGAGTAGCGTTACACCTAGAGAGCGCCGTGAGGTGGCAAAGAGCCTGCGTTATCTCGCTGATTTGCCTGGTGGCCCATTGGAGAACGATGAGCAATTCATAGAAGTATTGAAGTATTGGATTTTCGCAGACTTTAAGCGTTACAGTTACGATGAAACGCTCACTCGTCTAGCCGACCTTATAGACCCGACATGTTATCAAGTGATAGAGGATGAAACACAAGTTTGCAGCATATGTTCGGGAGATCTAGACGAGGGATATGGATGGGACTTCTGCCCTCATTGTGGGTCTAGGGTGGTGCGTTATGAAGCCTAACAACTATCGCATTCCTATTGTAACGGTTGAACGCAAACCAACAGCTGATGAACTGTACTTGAAAGCTCTAGAGATACGAGCTGATTACATCATCAGAGCAGCCCAAGTAGGAACATTAAAAATAGATGATGGCCCTATTGTTGAAGAGATGAAAAAAGCCATATATCACTACAGAAAGCTTGCATGGAAGGAGGAGCGATGACAATTAACCTTGGTATTCCGCAGATTATTTGGCTTTTTCTCGCGGTTATTGGACTGATTGTCGAGACTATCAACCACGACAAGCCACGCGAGCCACATAATGCCTACACCTTCGCAATTAGTGCGGTTATTTCTTTTCTGCTGCTCTATTGGGGCGGCTTCTTCGGATAAATACCTATTTATTTTTAATTCCTCTTTTTTCACAACTAAAGAAAGGCTTTAACCATGAAGAAGATTCTTCAGTGGCTGGCTGTTTGTGTATTCGCGGTGCTGGTATGTGTGCCAGCACTTGCACAAGCGCAAACCGTACCAACCACAATAACCAGTTTCAAAGTCACGGACAAAAACAAGCAAGACTTAACCTCAGCCTACACCAACCAAGACATCTACCTAACAGCGTCTTGGCAAGCACAAGGCGAAGTCCACGAGGGCGATACGTTTTCGCTTGCTATTCCTGACATCCTTGACTTTCCCGCAACGAACGCAGCAAGTTTTAACATTTACGCACCAGACGGTAACGTCATGGCAACCGCGCAAGTGACGCCAGGACGCGTCACGGTCACATACACGTCATGGGTTGAAGGCAAAGACCACGTACAGGGTACGCTATGGCTTGCTGCACACGTCAAAGCAGACGCAGCGGCAGGCACAACCACGCTAAGGCTCATTGATGAAGCAACGGGACAGGTTGTTGAAACTAGCTTCGAGACAAAGCACTACGGCATCATTCAGCACGAGGTCATCGCAAAATGGGGCGTCAAAACCGACCACGGAACGGTTGAGTGGTCAGTCCGTCTGAACCATGCAGCGGACAATCTCACTAACGTTGTACTAGAGGACACAGCACAAGAAGGCACACGCATTATTCCTGGCTCATTCCGCTTGTATCGCGTTCATATGGACGCATACAGCAACATTGACCCCGCAAGCTGGGTGCGCATGGACGTTCCCGAGCCAACTATTAGCGGCAGCGGGTTCACGTGGGACTTGAGCAGCGTTGACTTCCAAGGCAACCAGTACTTTATGTACTACGAGACAGAAGGCACAGAGACAACCTCAAACTCTATCCAGCTAAAGAGCCGCGAAACCACGCAAGGCTCACACTATCAGTACGTAAGCCAAGACAGTGGTGGTAATGGTAACGGTGACAACCGCCCACATCCAACTGAGCCGGAGACTCCACCAACCCCAGAGCCAGCACCCGCTCCAGAGCCTAATCCAGGACCACAGCCACAGCCAACGCCACAGGATAGCGACCCCGAGCCTAAGCCCGAGCCACAGCCACAGCCAGCAAAGCCAGTGAAGAAGGCTAAGAAGAAGGCTGCACTACCTGCAACTGGTGATACCCAAAACGTTGCAGTTGTTGCTGGTATTGGAGTTATCGCAATTATTGTCGCGATGGTAGCAAGCATGCCACTAAGGAGAGACTAATGGATCTTGAAGAAATCGGAATGTCTGCGTTTAGCGTTGAACTTTTGAAGTCTCTTGCTGAAGACGCATACGAAAAAGGACGCAGTGAAGGCTTCGACAAAGGATTTACTGCCGCACTTTATTCCATCGTATTTGCGGCTAAGAAGAAAAGCGTAGAAGAAGCAATAAAGGCCGCAGAAAGCTTCCTCAACGGACCATTTGCTGACAAAGACGCAAAGGCAAAATGCGACGAGCTCGCAGAGATGGGTTTAGATAGCTAGCTTAGGAGGGAAGAACTGAAATGAACCTCGATGAATACACAGACAAGCTCGCGGAGCTTGCTTCGGCAGATTTAACAAAAGATGATTTCTCTTTCTTGAAAGACAGAAACATGTACCTGTCTGGACCAATTACAGGCGTGAAGGGTTACAAATACCCATTCGTCTTCATGGAGAAAGTTCTGCATAAGGTAAGCGATGGCATGGTGTTCAACCCAGCCACAGAAATACCTTCAGACAGCTCATATGAAGCCGCCATGGCCAAATGCCTACAAGCTCTATCGCTTAGGGTCAGAGATAGCGAAGACGAACCATATTATCCGATGTATGAGGTAATGATTCTTCTCCCTGGATGGACGAAGAGCAAAGGCGCGCAGATTGAAAACCGCGTGGCAGAGGCGTGTGGTATTGAGGTCATCGATATGTCATCGAACAAGGCATTTACAAAGGTTATGCCTTTTTATCGTGCGCTTATAAGCGTGGTGGAAAATTATGGGAAATAAAGACGACCACAAAGACCTCCTGGAAGCGCTTAATTGGATAGATCCTTCAGAGCTTGATTACCAACAGTGGGTGGACTGTGGCATGGCGCTCCATGAGTCTGGCTTTTCATGGCAGGACTGGGACGCGTGGAGTCGCATGGACATCTACCGCTACCACGAGGGTGAGTGTGAGCGTAAGTGGAAGAGTTTCGGTCGCTCACCGTCACGCGTTAAAAGCGGAACCATTATCGCGTTCGCGCGCGCTCGTGGATGGTCGCCAGGTGTGAAGAGCTACGCCATTGGATGGGACGATGAAATCATCGACCCGGGCGACGTTTTCGGCATTACGCCAGACTGGGCGGACGAGGTTGACGTTGATGTTATGGACGGAGACTGGGACCAGGCTAAGGACTTGACGGACTACTTGGCGGCGGTATTTGAGGATTCCGATAACGTGTGCTACGTCAATGAGGTCTATGAAAAAGACGGCAAATACATGCCAAAGCGTGGACACTGGGACAGAAACGCAGGAGAGCTTCGAGAGGAGCTCTCCAAATGCGGCGGAGACTTGGGCAAGGTACTGGGCGATTGGAACCCAGAAGCCGGCGCATGGATCTGCTTTAACCCGGTAGACGGAAAGGGACGCTCCAACCAAAACATTACAGAGTTTAGATACGCACTTGTTGAGTCTGACACACTGGAAGTAGAAAAGCAGCTTGGCATGATCCAGGCGATGAAGCTTCCATGCGTGGCCGTGGTATCAAGCGGCAACAAAAGCGTTCACGCTATCGTCCACATTGACGCAGGAAGCGATGAAAATCTGTACAGAAAGCGCGTAGAGAAGCTGTACCAGTTCTGCGCGCGTCGTAAATTCTCGCCGGACATGGCCAATAAGAACCCAAGCCGTCTCTCACGTATGCCAGGCATCACCCGCGGCCAGAATCGTCAGAGACTTCTAAAGCTCAACATTGGCTGCAAGGACTGGGACGAATGGGAGAAGTGGGCGGATGAGTCGGAGGATGACCTTCCAGACGAAGCCGACTGTTCAGACTGGGACGAGCCGGTGGAGTTGAACGCTCCGCTTATTGGTGTTGAGGGCGCAGGACTTCTGCGCCAGGGTCAGAAGATGATTCTCACAGGCGACTCCAAGATGGGTAAATCCTACGCGCTCATTGACTTAGCGGAAGCGGTCTGCACGGGTAGCACGTGGCTGGGTATGCCATGTATCAAAGGACGCGTTTTATACGTAAATCTAGAAATCGAAGCGAATGAGTTCAGACAGCGTCTCCATACGGTTTGGGACGCTCGCCACGGTGATAAGCAGCCTGGCGCACTCGATGATTTAAAGACCAATTTTTATGCATGGAATTTGCGCGGTAAGGCTCGCCTTATGAAGGACTTAACGCCCATTTTGATTCGCCGTGTTTTGGCGCATGGTGAGAAGGGTTTTTTCACCATGGTCATCGTTGACCCGGTCTATAAGGTCAACGGCGGAGACGATAACGATTCACGCATGGTTGCAGAGTTCACGAACGCCATCGACCGCATCACCGAGGAGTGCGGATGCGCTGTTGTTTATGCGCACCACCATCCAAAGGGTACTGCCGGCCAGAAGAAGGCAATGGACCGCATGAGCGGTTCTGGCGTTTATGCACGTGACGCGGACTCAATGTGTGACTTCACACCGCTGGAGATTCCGGAGGAGTTTCGCCGTACACGCTTGAACGATTGTCCGGCCTACCGTGTATCCATGACCACGAGGAGCTTTCCGACACCGCCAGAGCGCGACGTTATCTTCAACTGGCCGAGGTTCTACGATGACCCAACAGGCATGCTCGCCAAGTTTGAGACGGAAGGCGCTGACCCGTTTGCCAAGGGACGCGAGAGCAAGCTGGCGAAGAACCATCGCATCCAGAAGGAAGCGGCGGAGCTTATGCAGGACGCTTACGACACGGCAGTGGCGGATGGTTGCGCGGATAAGAACGGATACGTCACCCAAGAGGATCTGCTCGAACGAATTGGCACGCGCATAGACCCGGAGGGGTACGAAGTGAAGCCAAACATCCGGAGCATTCAGAGGTGGGCGGACAGCGATTGGTGCGCCATCGAAAAGCGCAAAGTTGAGGTTGAGGGCTCACGAGGTCGCACTCGCATGATGACGATGTACATCGACGCAGTTAAAGAAGCAGAAAGCGGCTTTTTGAATGACCCAAATGAGTAGTTGCCACCAAAAACGGCGCACCGCTTATATAGGTATATAAGCCGATTTTGGTGGTAATGGTGATTTTTTCGTATTCAATCCTTGGACAATACGCCCCTAGCACAGGGGTTTGGCGCCAAGGGCGCGCGCCAAACGCCCCTTGTACGCTGAGGCTAGTGCTAGGGTGCGTTTGCCGCAAGCTCTTGAACATTTCCGCGCGCGCCCGCGTAATTGGCGCGGTTCATTTTTTTGAGATTCACGATTCACGATGAGGAGATTGATTGATGTGGTTGACCCAAGAAGAAGCGCGGGCGGCCGTACAAGCCACGCAGAGCCCGCAGAAAGCGCGAAAAGGCGTGTGTCGGCATTCTTGCCCATGAAGCCGCCGAGCGTGACGCATAACGCCCTTCTGGCGTACATCGTTGGCGGTGGTAAAGGAATGCACGCCGCCATCAGGAAGTCGGACGAACTGAAGACCGCGGAAGATCTGATTTGTGTGTGGTTGAAGTCGGTCACGAAGGTGTCGGAGAATTTCCAGCCGCTCACGGGACCTCTGCGCTGTGTGGTGAAGTGGTGCTTCCCTGCGAGCGAGAAGCATCCCGATGGCAGCCCCATGACGGAGAAGCCGGACATGTCGAACATGCTGAAGACGTTTGAAGACTGTCTGACCAGGTGTGGGATAATTGAAGACGACCGCTTTATCTGCAGCGAGAGTCTCAGCAAAGGCTACGCTGAGACCATGGGCATCTATTTCTCGGTCGAGGAATTATAGGAAAAGGCGAGGTAGTGGCATGACTGGGCTGGAATGGTGGGAGAGTGTTAGGCAGGCCGCGAAAGACATCACAAGCGCGCGCAACAGGCTGAACGCCGTTAGAGAACCCCTAAAGGCTTCCAGCGGCGCGGGAGCGAAGAATTCGACTTCTGACCCGACGGCACGCGTAAGTATAGCGGAGATTGGCGCACAGGAGTTTCTAGAGGGTTTATTAGACGAATTGGAGAGCGTCATTCTTGACGGTTACGCCGCGTGCAACACAATCGGCGAAGCGCTCGGCCAAGACGCGGCCCTCGTGATGCAGCTGTACTTTGTCGAAGGTTACACGTGGGCGGAGACGGCCAAGAGGGCGCACGTTTCCATGCGTCAAGCGTTCAAGCTGCGTGAACGTTCTTTGGAGTTTACAAACGCGGTGGGTATTGCTAAGCTGTGTATAAAGCAAGAAGAATATTCATAAATCATGCATAATATTACAGTTATATTCATATTAAAACGTGCTATCTTGATACCGTAGGAATGTACGAAAGTTAACAAAGCGACTCGGGCGCTCTCAGAAATGAGGGCGCTTTTTTGTTAGCTCAATATTCATTTTTATGCATAAGTGGAGGAGTTTATTCACGAATGGCAAATAATCCGAATGCGGCGAAGAACTTAAAGCCTAACAGCAAGCGCACCAAGGCTGAACTGAGCGAGATAGGCAAGAAGGGCGCCGCAAAGTCTAACGCGGTTCAGAAGCGCAGGCGCGAGATTCGCGAGACGCTTCTAGATCTCTTGGCCATGCCAATGAAGCCGGGCAAGTTGTCCCAGGCGTCTACCATCGCCGGTCTCACGGGTAAGAACGTGACCGCCAGCGAAGCTATGGCGCTTGCCATGCTCGCCCAGGCACTTGAAGGAGACGTGCGCGCGGCTGAGTTCGTTCGCGATTCTTCCGGACAGAAACCCGTGCAGCAAATGGAAGTGTCCGCCAACGCCAAGGAAGCCAGTGCCGCGTTTAAGAGCTTGCTCGACGAGGTAGAGAGCGATGGAGACAAATAGAGCACTCGCGACGCTTATGACCAAACACCCTGTGCGCTTGGCTCATGAGCTTGGTTATGACCTTCTACGCGAAGGACTTCACGACAGATGGATCCATGAGATGGTGTTTGGCCATGGCGACATGACGCTTCAGTCTCACCGTGGTTCATACAAGACGACCTGCGTCGAGGTGGCTCTGTGGTTAATATTGCTCACACGCCCGGACTTGACGGTGGGCTTTCAGCGCAAAGGTGAGAATGACGTCGCGGAAGTACTCGCGGCAGTCAAACGCATGGTCGAGCACCCACTCACCCAGGAGATTGCACAGAGCATCTACAGCCAGCCACTGAAACTGACCACGGCAAGCTCTACGGCAATCTCGACAAGTCTCGCGTGCAACGTCTCTGGCTCACCGCAATTGACGGGCATCGGCATTGGCGGTTCGCTCACCGGTAAGCACTGGGACATCATCTTCACGGACGATATCGTCACACTGCGTGACCGCGTGAGCCGCGCTGAGCGTGAGCGCACAAAACAGATTTACCGCGAGCTTCAAAACGTCAAGAACCGCGGCGGACGCATCATCAACACGGGAACACCGTGGCACAAAGACGACGCGTTCACCATCATGCCGCCCGCCGAGAAGTGGCCGTGGGATACCACGGGGCTTGTGAGTGTGGACGCTGCCACAGAACTGAAGGCGTCGATGACGCACTCACTCTTTGCGGCTAACTATGAACTGCGACATGTGGCAGAGGAGGGCGTGGTCTTCGAGGGCGACTGTAAGACCTTCAAAGACGAGAGCCTTCTCTATGACGGCATTATGCATGTGGATGCGGCCTATGGCGGTTTAGACGGTACGGCAATCACGTGTATCAAGTGGGTGGGCGATGAAGCATTCGTCCACGGCGAATTGTACCGCGAGACGCACGTCGATAAGTGTATGGCGCGCATCTTAGAGCTACACCGTGAGCTGAGACTTGGCACGGTGTACATGGAGAAGAACGCGGACAAAGGTTACGTGGCCGACAAGCTCGACGGGTACGGACTACCCGTCCACACGTACTCAGAGACCGCCAACAAGTTCATCAAGATTGCGACGTATGGCCGCGGCACTTGGTCCAAGCTGTCCAGGCTTGAAAGTGTCCGCGAAGCCAGCGTCGATTACTGGAACGAAGTCATGGACTTCACCGAGGGAGCGGAGCACGATGACGCTCCTGACTCTCTCTCGTGCGCTATTCGTCTACATGACAACGCGCCAACCATTCGACTATTTAGAGGAGGCATTTAGTGGGTGCTGACGTTAAGGGAGCAAACGCTTCCACGTTTGAGCCAAGGGGAGGCTACCGCCTACCGAAGGACACACAGATGACCGCGGAGCTTCTTGGCAAGCTTTTGGTGGACTATCGCTCGAAGCAGGTTAACCGCTTGTCTAATCTTCGCAAGGCATACGAGGGCGACCACGACATTCTGCACCAGAAAGAAAAAGCAGAATACAAGCCAGACAACAGGCTCGTGGCCAACTTCGCTAAGCAGATCGTGGACTCAATGGTCGGCTACTTCTTGGGCGTTCCCATTCGCACCACCGCCGACGATGAAGCGTTTGCGGAGTATCTGGACGTATGGAGCGCGGTCAATGACTCCGACGACCTAGACGCTGAGCTTTCCAAGCTGGCGGACATCTATGGTGCAGGCTACGAGCTCATGTGGCGCGACGAGGAAGCCTTCGCGCGTTCTTGCTCCGTGACACCGCTGAACTGCTTTGTTGTTCGCGATGACACCGTAGAGAATGACATTATCTACGCGGTTCGTTTCTGGCTCGACGATAACCTTTTCGACGATAAGAAGGACACGCTCCGCGGAACGCTCTACGATTCAATGTTCGAGACTCCGTTTGTGATGGACGGCTCGAAGGTCATCTTCGGTGAGCCTGTCATCCACGGGTTCGATGATGTTCCGGTGGTTGAGTATGTAGACAATGAGGAGCGCCTTGGTTTGTTCGAGGGCGTTATGTCGCTCATTAACGCGTACAACAAGGCTATCTCCGAGAAGGCTAACGATGTCGAGTACTACGCCGATGCATACCTGAAGATTATCGGCGCGCGCTTGGACGAGAAGACACTGCAGAGTCTGAGGGATTCGCGTATCATCAACCTGGACTCGAGAGACTCGGCAAACGTCACCGTTGAGTTTCTGTCTAAGCCTGATGCGGACGGCACACAGGAAAATTTCATTGATCGTGTGGAGCGCCTTATCTTCGTTCTGTCGATGGTGTCAGACCTCTCCAGCGAGAAGTTCGATACCAGCTCCGGCATTGCTATCAAGTACCGCCTGCAGGCCATGAGCGATATCGCTGTAGTAAAGCAGAGGAAGTTCCGCCGCTCACTCTCTAGGCGCTGGAAGCTTCTGTGTAACTACGCAGGAAACACACGCCTGGACGCTAAAGCATGGACTACCGTCCGCGCCACCTTCACGCGCAACCTGCCATCGAACCTGCTCGAAGAGTCTCAGATTGCGGGCAATCTTTCCGGTATTACGTCCGAGGAGACGCAGCTGTCCGTTTTGTCGTGCGTTGATTCGCCACAGGCTGAGATGCAGCGCATTGCTGATGAACGCGCCGAGCAAGCCGCGCAGATGGTTCCAGACCGTACAGACGAAAACAATAAGTAAGGAGCAACATGGACTCGTATTGGCATAGCCGCCAAACACTCGCTGACGCAGCGATGGAGAAAGATGAACGCGCCCTGTCGATACGCGTCCGTAACGCCTATGAGAGCGAGCTTCGCCGCCTGAACCGCGAGATTGCGGAGTACTATCAGCGCTATGGCGAGAATGGTGTTCTGGAGTATCGCCGTCTCATGGAGACGATGGACCCTAAAGACCGCGAGCTTCTTATTCGTGACTGTGATGAGTTTTTGCGCCAGCACCCAGATATGCAGTCTATTGTGGATGTGCGTAAGAGCATCTACCAACTGAATAGGCTCGAAGGCTTACAGGCGTCCGCGCGCCTGCATCTCTACCAAGCAACGGGCAATGTGGTTCAGCGCATAGACAACCATATCGTGCGCCAGTCTCTGCGCGGTGCGAACACAGCGGCTGAAGCCATGGGATTTGGTCGAGCGTTCTACAACATGGACTCTGACGCGGTTCGCCGTTTTGTCGATACCGTATGGACGGGTAACACGTCATACTCTCAGCGTATCTGGGACAACACGGAGACCCTCGCGTCTTACGTGGCGCAGGACATGTCAAAGGCACTCGCGCGCGGTGATTCATACCAGCGAATCGCGAAGGCTCTCGAGAAGCGCTTTGTGGACGTTCCGCAGTCATCGCTTATGCGCCTGGTCTACACCGAGGGAACATACGTCTCACGCATGGCGCAGGTTGAAGAGTTGAAGCGTGAAGGCTTTGACTCCTACACCATCGAGGTGGTGCATGACGAGCGCGCCTGTGAAGAGTGCGAAGGCGTGAATGGATCTACGTTCCGCTTCGAGGATATGCAAGTGGGCGTGAACTTCCCACCACTCCATCCATACTGCAGGTGCCAGATTGCGCCGGCTGTGGATGATTGGGACGCATGGCAAGCAAAGCAGGAGGAGCTTGGCCAAAGGCAGGCGGAGAAAGCGGCAAAGAAGAAAGCAGGTTATAAAGTATCCGCTGGCCGTCGCTCTCGTATTTTTGGTGAACCAGAAGAGGCATCACTTATATTTGACGGTAAGGAGATATGGAGCGGCATCGGAACTGTAAACGATGTAGGCATGCCGCCAAAAGAAGATTTATTAAAACTTCTGTCTGATTTTGGTCAAACATCTCTACACAATGTTGATGCAGTTCATACTCACACGACACGTGTCGGCGGTACGTTTAGCCCTGAAGATATCAATGTTTTAGTTGAATATGAACTAAAGTCGAACACAGCAAGAGAAACGCAGGGAGAAAAAAGGCAATTTGTTCTTGAGCGTACTCATGAAGCAAATATTGAACTTGGGCGCAAATTCGTGGAAGATTATGACTCGTTTTCAAGAGCTAAATGGGAAGATGTTTCTTACGATTATTGGCTGGAACATTATCAAGCTCTTGATATACCGTTCTATGATGCAAACATAATTGAAGCCGAAAAGATACTTAAAGAAATTCAGCATGAATGGCTGATGGAAAACGCTCAACGATATGGGTATAATTACTATATAAAGTAATTGTAAGGAGAGGCTGAAATATGGATATCAGTTTAGATATCTTAAACAAGTATCGCACTCCCGGACGTCTTGACGCAGACTTAAATAAAATGTGCTGCGTTAGGCTGTACATAATGGCAGCCGAAGGAAAATATCCAATCGAGCACGTAAAGCAAATGGCCGGAAGTGCTCCAATGGAGGAGCACCTTTTTCCAGAAGATTATGAGAATTGGAAACGATTGACAGCTGAAGTTTAACCTTCACCAATCAACTAGCTTTCACGAGCCACCTCCGGGTGGCTTTTTTATTACCTCGCCAAGGAGGTGAGAATATGGCGCGAGTAGTGATCTATATGGCCGAGTGGTGCAGCATCTGCCGCGGGACTATCAAGCGTATAGTGCCGGCTTTATCTGAAGAAGATATCGAGTACGAGATTATCGACGTGGATAGCTCACCGAGGTCTAGAGACGCGAAGAGCATCACTCACCTTCCGACGGTGTGCGTTGTGGACGCAGGGGAGCGCGAGCTCATGCGTTGTCGTGGATGTCCCACCGACGAGGTACTAGAGAAAATTATTGAACTGTGTATTGAAAGCGACTAGACGGTCGCTTTTTTAATGCATCGACCAAGCTTTGATGTCGCTAAAAGCTAAGGAGAAAAGGCACGCCGACGCGCCTTGGAGCGCCGGGGATTAGGAGAAAAACAATGGGTGCAGAAACTAACGCAGCAACAACCACAGAGACCACAGAGGAGGCTAAGCAAGCTCAAGCTCCTGCAGTGGATGGCGAAGGCGCTAACAAGGACGCAACCACCACCACACAGACAGAGCCAAAGCAGGACGACAACAAGCAGCAGCCAAAGTACACGGATGCTGATGTTGACGAGATTGTCTCTAAGCGTCTCGCGAAGTGGGAAAAGCAGCAAGCCGCAAAGGTTGAGGAAGCTGCAAAGCTGGCCGAGATGAATGCTCAGCAAAAGGCAGAGTACGAACGCGACAAGGTCCAGAAGGAGCTTGACGAGTACAAGCGTCGCGACACAGTAAACGCGATGGTGGCTGAGTCTCGTCGTCAACTCTCTGAGCAAGGTATCACGGTCAGCGATGATATTCTCGCGCGTTTAGTGGGTGAGACTGCAGAGGAAACAAAGGCGTCCGTTGACGCTTTCTCAACGGCTTTCACGGCGGCCGTAGAAGATGCCGTGAAGAAACAGCTCGCGGGCAAAGCTCCTGCGGCGGGTGTGGCCACTAAGACGATGACCAAAGAAGAGATCTTGGCCATCAAGGACCCAATCGCTCGCCAGGCAGCCATCCGCGACAACATCGGATTGTTTGTTTAACACTAAGAAAGGTGGCACATTATGCCAGCAGAAACAGGACTTACCGTAAAGACCGACATCGCTCCTGAGATTTCTATTGATTACGTCAACCGATTCTCCCAGGGCATCCAGGAGCTTCAGAAGGCTCTCGGTATTACCAACCTTATCCCAGTACCACAGGGCGGCACCATCAAGACCTATAAGTTCGTGAAGGACGTCAAGAGTGGCGTCGTTGCCGAGGGTGACACCATTCCAGCGTCTAACATCAAGCGCCAGCTTGACCAGACCATCGAGCTTCCGCTCAACAAGTATCGCCGCGTAACCTCCGCCGAGGCTATTCAGCTTCGTGGACGCGACCGTGCAATCAACGAAGCAGACGCTCAGCTTATCGGCACCATCCAGAACGGCATCCGTAGCGATCTGATTGCAAGCGTCGCAACCACCACTGCTGCAGCAAAGAATGGCAAGACCCTTCAGGCAGCTATGGCCAACCTCTGGGCAACTCTGACCGCTAAGTTCGAGGGCTATGACGGCTTTGACACTGACGCAGCCAATCCATTCGTCTTCTTCGTCAATCCTCTTGACGTTGCTGACTACCTTGGCACTGCAACCGTAACCACCCAGAACGCTGGAGGTATTACTTACCTCAAGGACTTCCTTGGCCTGGGTACCGCAATCACCTCTTCCAAGGTTAGAGCAGGCTCCCTCTTCGGCACTGCAGCCATGAACCTGAACCTGGCATATGTCCCAGCAAACGGTTCTGACCTTGCTTCCACCTTCGGCCTGACCTCCGACGCTACTGGCTTCGTTGGTATCACCCACAATATCGACACCAAGACCGCAACCTGCGACACGCTTGTTATGTCTGGCGTCAAGATCTTCCCAGAGATTACCGACGGCGTTGTCAAGGCAGAGATTAAGGCTGTCTAATCCACAAGTAAGGAGGTGAGCGTATGAGCGTATTAGATCGTGTCAAGACACGACTCGAAGCGGTCGAGGATAAGCCGAGCGATAAGTGGCTGGAAGAGGTCACGCATACGCTCACGGACCGCATCTGTTTGCGCGTTGGCGTGTCCACGCTACCCACCACAGCCGAGTCTCTTGTGGTCGATGCGACCATCAAGGCGGTGAATCGCCGATTCGATGAAGGCATCACACAGGAAGCGGAGGGACAGGGCGGAACCTTGTCCCTTCAGTTTGTGGACGACCTACTCGCGGAATACGCCGCGGAGCTTTCCGCCTTGGCTGAGACTGCTAGGGCGGACACTACCGCCGCTCTGCAGTTCCCAAAGGTGAGGTTCGTATGAAGTGGCGGATGTGCGAGCTGATTGAGCTCGCGGATACCGACGCGCGCGACAAACTAGGCAATCGCGTGCTCTCGCGCCGGGTGCTTACAACCACCCGGGCGAGGATATGTCCCGCGTCCCTTGTTGAGACGGCAAACGAAGGCAACGACTACGCGGCGTGTGACTTAACGCTTATCACGACAGTCCCTACCGAGCTTGCCCTTCGCGCGTCTCTTGTACGCTTTCCCGTGATTGATGCAGGAGACGTCTTCGAGGTTATCCATGTAAGTGACTTCGGACGCCGTCGCGTTTTATCGCTGAAGAAGCTAAAGGGTGATGCGTATGCCTAGTGTTCGCCTGGAGTTTGACGATGGCGGACTTGGCGACGCACTGAAGGAGCTTGCAAACATCAAGCCTGAAATTGTTATGAAGCGCACCGTGAATGAGATAGCCGAAGACCTACGCGCAACCACACCGAGAGACACGGGCGAGTTGATTGGATCTATTCGCCAAAGCGTCAAAGGCGGCGAAGGAGAGATTGGCTATACAGGCGAATACGCTCCGCATGTTGAGTACGGCCACCGTCAAAACGTTGGCCAGTACGTTCCGAAGATTGGGAAGCGCTTAAAGGCTCCCTTTGTGGAAGGCCAGCACTTCTTTGCTACGGAGATAAAGGCGGCACGCGCTGTTCTGAAGAAGCGGTGCGGTGAGTATCTAAGGAGTAAAGGCTTATGAGGCAAGCACTAAGGCGACTCCCGCTTGACGACTTTGTCGCGGCGGTTGTGGCACGTGTCAAAGAAGGCACGGGCGTTAAATGTGTGACCGACGCGAATAAAGAACCCTCTCCTCTTTATTCCGTCGGCGCACTCTCAGTTCGTCCGGACAAAACTAAAACAATGTGGCTGGATGTCTACACCATTGAGCTTCACGCAATCTCTAAGCCGTCTAAGACGCGCGAGGAGATATTCAAGATGGTGACGGCTCTAGAAGAAGCCATGAGCCAGCCAATTAGTTTGGCTTGTCCGTTCCAGGTCATCCGTCAAACGGATAACGGTCTAAACACAATCAAGCGAGACGAAACAGGAGAATGGCACGCGGTTGTGCCGTTCGAAGTGGTCGTCTCCTATGGTCTGATTATTAAGTAGAAAGGGGCATTACTATGCCAGAGACAACCGCATTCGATAGTGGTGCATATTGTGACGTTTCCGCTGGCGGTGTTAACGCTGTCAATGGTGCCGAAGTTCTTCTCGGCGTATTCAGTGCTGACGGTTCTAAGCTTCTCGCAATCGCTGGCGAGAAGTCTCACAAGGTATCGCTTTCCGCTGATACTACAAGCGTCTCCACGAAGTCTTCCCGCGGTGCTTGGAAGGTTAACCGCGCATCTACCCGTTCTTTCGAGGTTTCCGTTGATACGGTGGCCGTCAAGGACGCAGAGAGCGATAAACTGTTCCGCCAGGCACTAGCCGACGGCACTATTCTGTGCGTTAAGGAGTTCCTGGACAATACAGACTTCACGCCAATCGGCGGCGGCGCAGTCATCGTTACTAAGTACGAGGCAGACTCGCCAACTGATGACGTCCGCACCGCGTCTGTGTCTCTCACAGGCACAGGCAAGTGGACGTGGTTTGACATTGACGCAGCCGCCAAGGCTAAGGCAATCACCAAGCCAACAGGGCGATAAGCGTCCACAACACAACACACGGGGTAGCTTCGGCTGCCCCTTTTTTATTAGTTAAGGAGTAAGAAATGGCAGATTTTACCTTCGAGGTTGACGGTACTACATACGAGCTTCTCTACGCGGAGAAGCGTGTTGAGATGGCCGAGAGTGCGATTGGTAACAAAAGCATTATTTCAGTGTTCACCGCTCAGCCAACTCTACGCGAGACTAAGACCCTCTTCGCGTATGGCATCCGTGAGAGTGGTCAGAGTGCATGGGTTAACCCAACACAGGCCATCGAGCTTGCTGGAAAGTACCTGCAGGAGCACGGTTACGCCCAGACGCTTGAAGCCGTAAGCGACTCACTTATGAAGGACTGCGGTTTTTTATTCCGATAGATCTCGCGAGCCCGCGCTGGGTCAGACCATCCACAACCACACAACAAGCCAACCAACCACAAGAGGCACCACAGAAGCCTCTAACAGGCTATGAGCGTGACAAATTGTGGGCGTGGGCGGCTGTTCGCTTTGGGTGGACGCCTGACGAGTTTGACAGGCTCACAGCGGCTCAGATTGTTCTTCTTCAAGTGGCTGAACATGACCGCGTCGCGTATGACCAGATGCTTCTTAACGAAGCAATAGCCACCGCACTCGCCAACGGCTACAAGAAGAAGGGCGAAGAGCCTGAGCTTCTGTGGGTTGAAGCAAACAAGCCGGACAGAAAGACCATGAGCGCAAAAGAAGCGCGCGACAAAATGGCCGCGCTTGAGAAGGCTCTATCGAATCAACAGAAATAAACATGAGAGGAGGTATATATGGCAAGTGACTATACACTCTCCGCTAAATTAACCGTTAATGCCGATGGCTTCATTGATGGCGTAAATAAGGCGCAGTCTTCGCTCAGTCAGATTCAGAACAAAGCGCAGGAAGTATCGCGCTCTATGGATCATAGCATGGGCGATGCGTCTGGCAACGTACAGTCATCGTTTGCCGAGCTTAGGTCCCGCGCTCAGAACATCTTCAATGGCATCGCGACAAGCGCGAGAAACGGACTGACTAACGCCTGGAACGCCGTGCGCACCAACACACAGCAAATCACGAGCTCGCTGATTGGCGTAGGCCAGGCGGGAATTGCCGCGGTTGCTGGTATGGCCATTCAGGGCGGCATCGACCGCGCGCTGAACATTGACAATGCGCGAAAGAAGCTCGCCGGCTTTGGCCATGACGCCCAGGACATCGAGTCTATTATGGACTCGGCTACTCAGTCAGTACGCGGTACGGCGTTCGGTCTGGGCGATGCTGCAACGGCCGCAGCAACGCTTTCTGCAGCTGGCATTAAGTCCGGCGAGGAGATGACCAACACGCTGAAGTCTGTCGCGAATGTTGCGGCGGCGTCTGGTCGAGCGTTTAATGACATCGGCGTCATCTTCAGCTCCGTCGCATCGCGCGGCAAGCTGATGGGCGACGACATGCTACAGCTTTCAAGCTCTGGCGTGCCGGTTCTGCAGCTTTTGGGCGAGTACCTTGGCAAGACGTCCACGGAAGTCTCCGAGATGGTTTCCAAGGGCCAGATTGACTTCCATACATTCTCGGAAGCCATGCGCATCGGTCTAGGCGAAGCGGCTCTGTCGTCTGGTAACACACTGGCTGGCTCATTCGCTAATGTTCGCGCCGCTCTGTCGCGTCTGACCGCTCCAATCTTCACACAAGCTATTCAAGCGTTGGTCGATGTGTTCAAGCAAGCTGCACCGGCTATTGACGCTATGAGTAAGCAACTCGGTAATATTCCTACGTTTGTGGCACCTATCGCCGCGGCGTTTAGTGCTATGGCTCTCAGCGGCCTTGCTCCAGTTATCGCCAATATTCCAGTGCTTGGTAGTATGCTCGGCCCTCTGTCTGGCTTGCTTGGCGCGTTGGGTGGACCCGTTGGAATCGCCATCGCTGCGTTTGCTGGTCTAGTGGCGGTATCTCCACCACTACAAGATGCGCTCGGCAATCTTATGGGCGCGCTCGGTGAGCTTGGCAACGCGCTAGGTCCAATCTTCGGCGCTGCAATAGATGCTATCGTTCCAGTGCTGAACTCAATCGTTGAGGTGCTCGGCGGAGCGTTTGCGGTTGTCGTCAATGGTGCAGCTGATTTAATCAAGATGCTCGCGGACGCAATCACAGACCTGTCTACTGGCGGGGGATTTGACGCGTGGCTTCAGTCTATGCAGCCAGTGGCCGACTTTGTCATGAGTATCCTGCAGCCTGCACTTGACGGACTAAGCGCGGGCGCGGGTCTTATCGTTGAAGCGTTTAGCGGGTTCGGTGAAGCTGTCGGCGGAGCGTTTGAGACTCTATCGCCATACATTGAAACAGCACGAGACGCCATTTCCCAGTTTGCTGCAGCGGCTCAGCCACTTGTTGACACAGTACTGCAGAACTTGGGCGTAGCGCTTACCACAGTGGCCACAATCGTGTCCGTGGTATTTGGCGCGGCGTTTGAGGTTGTCGGCGGTATCGTCATGACGGTTATGGGAACAATCTCCGGAATCATTCAGACCACGGTCGGCGTGATTCAGACGGTCATCGGCGTGTTTGTTGGCATCTTCACAGGCAACTGGCAGATGGCTGCAAATGGCGCGCAGACAGTGTTCCAGGGCATGAGTACAACCGTCACGAGTATCGTGAACGGTCTCTCGTCTGCTCTGTCCGGCATTGTCAACGGAATCTCTGGAACGTTCCAGGCAGTGTTTAACGGTATCTCGAGCACGGTGGGCAACGTCTTCCACGGTATCGCGAGCACGATTGGCAACGTCATGGGCGACGCTAAGAATACCGTCTCTGGAGCACTAGATGCCATTGCGGGATTCTTTAGAAATCTTAGAATTCCGCAGTTCCATATTCCTGTCCCAGAGCTGCATATCAGTGGTGGATTCTCGCTTGTTCCTCCGTCGGTGCCACATGTCAGTCTTTCTTGGCACGCAAAAGGCGCTATTTTCAGCGAGCCCTATGTTTTCCCAGGACCCGGTGGTCTGCATGGCATTGGCGAAGCGGGACCCGAAGCAGTCGCACCAATTAGCACGCTCACGGGCTACATCAGTGATGCCGTGAATAACTCTAAGAGTGACGACGAGCTGATTAGTGAGATTTCAGGACTGCGTGAAGATGTGCGCAATATGCGCGTTGTGATGGATGGCCAGACGGTCGGTACGATCGTCTCGCCGTATGTGGACTCGAACCTCGGAGAATATAAGGTGGTGGCAAACAGATGACGGAACTAACAGACACGTATGAAGTTGTGGTTGATGGAGTGCCGCTTTGCGCCACCTACCGCATGGCGGTCACGAACTACACAGACAAGCCACCAGCCACCAGAACGTCTACAGTGTCTATTCCTGGACGCGATGGCGTGCTGGACTTGTCTGAATGGTTGACAGGCGCGCCGGTGTTCGACAAGCGAACAATCACCATCACGCTCTCACCGCTCGACACGCACGACTGGGCAAGCGTCGAAGCAACGCTGACCGCTCTGCGTAACATGCTCCATGGTAGGCGCCTAGAGTTCACGCTGTCCTGGGACGAGGGTTACACGTACACAGGACGCTTTGAGGTCACCTCCCAGACGCTCTACGACGAGACGGCGGCCATCAAGCTAACAATCACTGCAGATCCATACAAGTCGCGCGGCGTCATGCACTACGAGCTCGACGGTGAGCTTGGCAAGACCTACATCATCGACGGCCCCGCGCATGCGGTGGTTCCGACCATCACATGCCACACACGCGCCCTGGTCAATATCAACGGGCGAACCGTTGACCTTCAGCCGGGTGTGTGGATAAACCGTGACCTGGAGTTGCACAACGGAAAGAACCGCGTAACCGTGAACACTACTCCAGACTACGGAACGGCGATATGGCGCGATTATGCGGGGCTTACGTGGGAGCAGCTTGACGGCACAAGCCTGGCATACGTCGGACGCGCTGGAAAGAACAGGCTTAAAGGTCTGAAGTGGTCCAGCCTTGCCGGTAAGAAGTGGCAGGATATGCGCGGAACGTGGCGCGAGCATGCATACGTCGATGACGCGGAGACGCACAACAACACAACAGTTACGCTCGACTTCGATTGGAAGGACATTTAATGAGCACAAAGACTCCAAGGCTGGGTCTCACGAAGCCTGACGTCACAGACGAGACTGTTCAGACTATTAAGGACCTCGCCAAGAACTTTGACCTCCTGGACGCTATGTTTCCAGTGGGTGCAATTTATCAAAGCACCAAGCCAACTGACCCATCAACGTTTCTGGGCGGTACATGGCAGGCTTTGAACGGTGTATTTCTATTAGCACAGTCACAGAAGTTCCCAGCCGGCTCAACAGGCGGCGAGGATACTCACACGCTAACCATCAACGAAATGCCAAGCCATAGCCATGACACCTCCATGCACTATGGCACCGATAACGGCGGCGGCACCCAGTGGACTGCGCGCTCGGCTGATACGTACACCAATTACCGTTTCCAGGTTGACGCAGTCGGCGGCGGTCAGCCACATAACAACATGCCACCATATCGCGCAGTCTATATGTGGGAGAGGGTGGCTTAAATGTATGTGCTGACTTATGCGGGAAACGTCATTCATGATCCGCGTGAGGAAGGCGTGCAAATCTCAACCGGTAAGCTTGTAGAAGAGTCGGGGCAATCTCCGACTCTTTCTTTTACCGTGCAGCCAACACACCCACTCTGGCGCGCGTTCAACCGTGAATCGGTCATGAACACCGAGCGCGAGATTGAGCTCACGGAGCACGAGACACAGAAGATTCTCTTCCGTGGTCGTATTCGCAAGGTGTCGATGTCAATGAATGGATCCATTGACGTCACATGTGAGGGCGCTATGGCGTACTTGAACGACACCACAGTTCGTCCATATAAAACGTATGACACCGACGAGATTGACTGCGAAATTAACGCCCCCGCTAAAGCTGGCGAGCTGTTCGAGTGGTTCATTGAGCAACACAATGCGCGCGTGTCTAACCGATGCGAGAAGTTCAAAGTAGGCATTAACGCCGGAGTGAACTTTGGCGCGCTTCAGCGTGGTACAGGAACACGCCCAACCACATTGAAGGAGATGCGCGAGAAGCTCACGAAGCTCTGCGGTGGTTATTTCCGTGTTCGCTATGTGGGCGAGGATAACTACCTCGATTGGTTGAACGCAGATGGTTCAAGCGAAGCTGCGCAGTCTGTGGAGCTTGGCCAGAACCTTCTTGATCTAAACACCGGCGCTGACGGTAAGGACATCTTCACTGCCATTGTTCCTGTAGGAAAGACCGGCGAAGGTGAAGACGAGAAGGACGTAACCATCGACGACGAACACGCCTACGTTGGCGGTGGCTATGACATCGTCGGAGATGCAGTTGTCGATACTGCAATGGCCGAGCGTTACGGCGTTATCGAAAAGCTGATGGAGTACGACCATCTGAACCAGCCACAAGCACTCGCGGACAAAGCAGTGGCTGACCTTGCAGCGGGTAAGCTCTCTGATTCCATCACGGTAAGCGCTACGGACTTACACTACGCGGATGCGACCATCCAGCAGATTGATTACTTGCAGCGCGTTCAGGTCACCAGCGAGCCACACGGCATTGATCGCATGATGCTTTGTGTTGGTCGAACGATTAACCTCGTGGACCCAAAGGCCACACGATACAGCTTCGGCGCCATCGAAGGCACGCTGACCAAGAGCGGAACAACGTCCCAGGAACGTACGCAGGAAGCCACAGAGAAGCGTCTGACCGCCCTCGCATCGACCACACGCAAAACGGTAGAAGACACTCACAAGACGACCGTAGCAGTTGCGGCAGTCGAGGAAAAGGCGGCGGCGGTCGAGAAGAAGGCTGACGCAGCAACAGAGAAGATTGCTGACGTAGCAACCACAGCAACAGCAGCGGCGGAGAAGGTTGAGACTGTCACGGCTAAGGCTGAGCGTGCAGCGGAGGAAGTGAGTCACGTAGCCACAGACGCAAAGAACGCCAATGACGCAGCAAAGGAGGCGAAGACCATGGCAACAGAAGCGAGCAATAAGGCAACAGAGGTGAAGGCAACAGTTGACGATATGGCAAACGCTTTCTCTCACGATGAGGGTGGTGCGCATGTTGGCGATAAAGATGGCGTTCACACAACCATCGACAGCCACGGAATGAAGCTGTTGAAAGGCTCAGAGGAGCTTGCGAAGTTTGAACAGAGTGCAGTATCGCTTGGTGGCGGTGTGTTCAACATTGTTGATGGATACAACTATGGTCGTGATGACACTAAAGTTACTGCGGTATTTGCTCAACACTTGTTGTTTAATTCAGGCGGCGGCTTTCTTATCAATGCTCCATTGATAAGGTTTGATGTAGCAAACGCTCAAAATGGAAGAAACGGAAGCGCAGTACAAGGTATTAGTTTAGCTTCGTCAGGATTGGTCGCTAGGGATAGAAGCCGCAATCGTGACGAAATTATTGCGTTTGCTGACCTTGCGAAGCTAATCAAGTTCACGCCTTGGATAACACTAGAAGATGACGGCGCTCACCGTGTTCGCTACTGTATCCGTGGTGGAATGATGTATCTCGATTGCTATCTTGCAGAGGGTACAGCCACATACACAACCACAGCACAGCTCCCCAATGACCTTCTACCGTCGCATGCTGGATACTTCCCCCTAGGAACGCAAACAGGTAATAACACCGCAAAGATTTGGATTGGCGCAGCGGGTGGCGGCGATGGTCACATTTACCTATATAACTGGTCGAACGGTTATGCTACGGGAATTATTCCACTGTTACCAAAGAGTCTCGAATAGGAGGTGACGTTATGAACCCACTAACATTCGAGCAGATTGTCGCTGCGGTGTCGTTTCTTGGCATGGTGCTAACGCTCATTAATGGCGCTAAGGCAATGAACCGCGCAAGCCAGGAAGATGCCATGCGACTCGTGCGTATCGAAGAAGGCGTGAAGCAGCTCAAGAGTGACTTGGATGACACACAGAAAGCCTTCACTGCGTATATGGCTCGCACCGATGAAACAATCACCGGTATTCGCGACACCCTCTCTGTTCACGATACCCGCCTTGCCGTGGTTGAGGATGTGACCCGTAACCAGGCGGGGAGACTGGAGCGTCTGGAACAGGCGCATACACACTAAGTGATTATCGACAACTAAAAATCGTTTAAGGAGTAACAACATGATTAACTGGAAAGTACGTCTACACAACCCTGCATGGTGGCTGGGTATGGCTGGAATCGTTATGAGTCCTATCCTGGCATACCTTGGACTGGCTTACTCTGATTTGACTACATGGGGAAGCCTTGCTGATGTATTCGTGAAGTTCATTAGCAACCCATATCTCATCGGTACTGTGGTTGTAGCAGTCTTAGGTGCTATTGGCGTCACCGTTGACCCAACTACAAAGGGATTAGGCGACTCTGCACGTGCAATGACCTATGACAAACCAAGCGCGAGCCCTTTAGACGAGGAGACACACTAATGGCAGATTTCTCTGGCGAGATTACCGCTGATGCCTATATTCCAACGTCGGCTTATTCAGCTGGACGAGACGGTCATTCTGTGCAGTATATCGTGGTTCATCATGAAGCTGCCACAGGCTTAGACGGCGCAGCTATTACAGCCATGTGGGACAGAATGCAGGCACAATCTGCACACTATTCTGTGGACGGTGCAGGCACTATTACCCAGCACGTACTGGAGAGCAATACCGCGTGGGCGTGTGGTCGCTGGGTAGCGAATTGCGAGAGTATCTCCATCGAGCACGCCAACAACTCCACATCGCCCTGGACAGTCTCCGAAGCTACCCTAGAGAGTGGCGCACATCTTGTTGCTGCATTGCTTATCAAGTACGGACTTGGTTACCCTCGATGGGGCGGCAACGTCCGACCACACAAACAGATCGTGGCGACCGCTTGCCCTGGTGAGCTTGCCGGCTCTCAGAATACTCACTATATGGAGCGTGTGTGCTACTGGTATGAGGTTATGACAGGCTCACGCTCAACTTCAGAGGTTGGCTGGCATACAGACGGTAAAGGCTCTTGGTGGTATCAGACAGGCGAGAGTGCAGACGAGTACGCCGTCGGCTGGTATCGTGTAGGCATGAAGTGGTACTACTTCAATGCCTCTGGCTGGATGATGCGCGGCTGGGTGCATGCAGACGATGGTCACGGCTCGGATAAGCTTTGGTGGTACTTCAACGATGATGGCGCACTTGAAGCTGATAAGTGGCTCACATACAACGACAGCTGGTATTTGCTAGGCTCTGACGGGCGCATGGCCACAGGTTGGCAGGAGCGCGACGGCAGGCAGTACTATCTCGACGAGACTGGCCGCATGATTACTGGCTGGCTCAAGCTGGGCGATGACTGGTACTATCTGCGCCACGATGGCTCACGAGTTGAAGATTGCCTTTACGAAGTCGGAGCAGACAATATCTGTGCCTTCGATAAGGAAGGAAAGCTTCTCACAGGCGACATCACAGTCACCACGAATGACGATGGATACATCGCCGGCATTAAGTAATATTTACCCCTCCTGGCTAAGTGCCGGGAGGGGTATTTTTTGTGTCCCAAGCGCGTCCCAAATAGCATTTTTACGCGTATCTTCTGAACCTTATCGCCAACAAAACTGCACTTAATACGCATATAAACAATGTAGAAATTAAACTGTTACAATAGATTGATCTATTTATTCATATTATTTTCGCAGGTAAACAGCTATATAGATATTATTTCCGTCCCAATTCGTCCCAATTATCTGCATATGGGTGGACTTTGTATGCAACGGCGATAGTCTTCGCGAGCATTTCCGCTTCTGGTTTATCGTAATGGATCTCCGTGACGCTCGTGCCTTTGTGGCCCATCATGCGCTCGATTTTCTCACGCTCAACACCTAACTCCCAGTGGGTGAACGTTTGCCATGAATTGCGCAGACGGCTCACTGGGCGATAAGGAACGCCGTCCACTTGCTTAGCTAATGGCCGCCATACATCAAGCAGACGCTGTTGTGTTATTGGCCTGTCTCTTGGCCCTTGTAGTATCCATTCATCATCAGACGCCTGTGCGAGCTCGTAAAGACGCGCCCCGAGAGGTCCTGGAACAACAGACGCGTGAACGCTTTGCGTGGTCTTTAGACGGCTAGAGACGCCGTATTTTTGCGTCATCTGCCGAGTAATTGGGATGATGGCCACGGGAATACCGTCGAACTCGGCCAGCTCAACTTCGTCGTTTTTAATGGCCAGCGTCTCACCGACGCGCGCACCGCCAAACGCCGCCGCGATAAACCACGCCTCTAAGTATGTGCCACGAATAGCGCCATAAAGCTTATGTAGTTCGTCAAGTGTCCAGATGCCGTTTTCGCGCTTTGGTCCATTCTTTGGCATGTGGTAGGGGCGTCTGGCAATATCCGCGGAGCAAATGTCGCGGAGCTCACACTCTGAATAAATAAGCCTGAGGATAACCTTCGCATTTCTCGCATTGGTGATGGTCATCTCATCAAACCACGACTGAACAACCAAGGGACGAACCGTGTTGACGGGGTTTTTGTCGCGTCTGTGATCTATAAACACGAGACGCCAGGTGCGCTTGTATGCGTCTATGGTTGTCTCTGAAATATCGCCAGCTGCGAGACGTTCTTCTAGGCGCGGAAGCACCCACATATCCCATACTTGGCCAAGCGTGGGCGCTGGTGCGTCTTCTGAGTGGTTGAGTCTAAGCTCGGCCAGTCTGTTGTGTGCTTGCCGCTTAGTACCGCGCACCGTCTCAGACGCACGGCGATACCCCTTGGACGTTTCCGACCAATACCGAATCCGGTAGCGTTTATTTTTCTCGATTTCAGTTACGCTGCCCCAATTACTGCGCATCGCTTTTCGTGGCATAATATGTTCATTGCCTCCTTCGGTGGTGGCTTGCTCCCTGTATTGTCTTGGCGGACGCGGGGAGCTTTTTATTCCGTTTATTGACCAACAAAATTTTTTATTGGACAGTAACTATTCTTTATGTCCAATAAAATCTTTTAGGCTTTATACACTCCTCTAAATCTTGAAGTCGAACGGTATGGAATACCACACTACCTCGCCGATGACCGTGATGGACTCAGTTCCTTCCACCGTTTTATCGTAGACCTGAGCATGGAAGGTGGGGTCCTTGGAGTCTGGAATTAACTCCACGCCGTTTTCTAGTTGCTTGATGCGCTTGATGGTCGCGTCGTATCCGTTCACGCAGACCGCATACGCCGTTCCATCCACAA
>ERZ772920.229-NODE-229-length-33399-cov-2.817298_pt1 | contig 33399 bp, 23 predicted proteins | sample MGYA00511469_ERZ772920 | MGnify/ENA primary metagenome ERZ772920 (study PRJEB29015, sample SAMEA2738069) | human oral metagenome | biome: human oral; feature: human-associated habitat; material: saliva | place: China | collected 2216 ... | reverse complement strand
GAAAATTGTACAGAATTTAAAAAAATATAAAATAAATCATATAAATAGATAAATAATTGAAGTTCTTGACATTGAATAACATATGTAATATACTTTTAGAAAGGGAAAATATTTTTCCGAAGTAAAACAAATATTGAATGGAGGAATTAATGGATAGACTAGAAGGGAAGGTTGCAGTTGTCACTGGAAGTGCAAGAGGAATAGGAAGAGCCATTGTAGAAAAACTTGCAGTACATGGTGCAAAAATGGTTATTTCTTGTGATATGGGTGAAACATCTTACAAACAAAAAAATGTAGTTCATAAAATTTTAAATGTTACTGATAGAGAAGCCATAAAAACTTTTGTAGATGAAGTTGAAAAAGAATATGGAAAGATAGATATTCTTGTGAATAATGCTGGAATTACAAAAGATGGATTATTGATGAGAATGACAGAAGATCAATGGGATACAGTTATAAATGTAAACTTAAAAGGTGTTTTTAATATGACACAAGCTGTATCAAGATCAATGTTAAAGGCTAGAAAAGGCTCTATTATCACTTTATCATCTGTTGTTGGATTACATGGAAATGCTGGACAAACAAACTATGCTGCAACTAAGGGTGGAGTAATAGCAATGTCAAAATGTTGGGCAAAAGAATTTGGTGGAAGAAATGTAAGAGCTAATTGTGTTGCTCCTGGTTTTGTTCAAACACCTATGACAGATGTATTACCTGAAGAAACAGTAAAAGGAATGTTAGCTGCGACTCCTCTTGGAAGACTTGGACAAGTTGACGATATTGCTAATGCTGTTTTATTCTTAGCAAGTGATGAATCTTCATTTATAACTGGTGAAGTAATATCTGTATCTGGTGGTTTAATGCTTTAATTTCTTAGTTTACAATTTTATTTTACTATAACATTTTAAGGAGGAAGATATGAGTAAAGTTTATGTAGTAGCAGCAAAAAGATCAGCTATTGGAAGTTTTTTAGGTAGTTTAGCACCTTTAAAACCTGGGGAATTAGGAGCTCAAATAGTAAAAAATATTCTTGAAGAAACAAAGGTAGATCCAGCTAATATTGATGAAGTTATAGTTGGGAATGTTTTAAGTGCAGGACAAGCTCAAGGTGTTGGAAGACAAGTTTCTATAAAAGCCGGAATCCCTTATGAAGTTCCAGCTTATTCTGTAAACATAATTTGTGGAAGTGGAATGAAATCAGTTATAACTGCTTTCTCTAACATCAAAGCAGGAGAAGCAGACTTAGTAATAGCTGGTGGAACAGAATCTATGTCTGGTGCAGGGTTTATTTTACCTGGCACAATAAGAGGTGGACATAAGATGGCAGATCTTACTATGAAAGATCACATGATATTAGATGCTTTAACAGACGCTTATCATAATATTCATATGGGAATTACTGCTGAAAATATAGCAGAAAAATATGGAATAACAAGAGAAGAACAAGATGCTTTTGCATTAGAATCTCAAAAGAAAGCCATTGCAGCTGTTGATTCTGGAAGATTTAAAGATGAAATAGTTCCAGTAATTATCCCTAACAAAAAAGGAGATATTACATTTGATACAGATGAATATCCAAACAGAAAAACAGATGCAGAAAAATTAGCTAAATTAAAACCTGCTTTCAAAAAAGATGGATCAGTTACAGCGGGTAATGCTTCTGGACTTAATGATGGGGCATCATTTGTAATGCTTGCATCTGAAGAAGCAGTTAAGAAATATAATTTAAAACCATTAGTTGAAATTATTTCAACAGGTACTGGTGGAGTAGATCCTTTAATAATGGGTATGGGACCAGTTCCAGCAATAAGAAAAGCATTTAATAAAACAGATTTAAAATTAAAAGATATGGAATTAATTGAATTAAATGAAGCATTTGCTGCTCAATCATTAGGTGTTATAAAAGAACTTTGTAAAGAACACGGTGTAACTCCTGAATGGATTAAAGAAAGAACAAATGTAAATGGTGGAGCAATAGCATTAGGACATCCAGTTGGAGCTTCTGGAAACAGAATAACTGTTACATTAATCCATGAAATGAAGAAAAGAGGAGTAGAATATGGTTTAGCTTCTCTATGTATAGGTGGAGGAATGGGAACTGCTCTTATTCTTAAAAATGTAAAATAGTTAAAAGTACATAATTTTATAAAAAAGGATTAGTTTCTAATATTTAGAGATTAATCCTTTTTTGTGCATAAAGAAAAGGCATCCAATTTCTTGAATACCTAATCTTATATTTTTAAAAATTAGTTTTTAGAATACATATCCAGCTTTAATTCCAATTTTAACATTATTTTCTTTTGAGTTAGTTATATATGTACCTTCAAGTCCATAAATATATCCAATATCTGTTTGAACATTATAATCTAAATGGATTTTTACAGCATCTTTTTTAACTCTATCCCCTTTAATTCCAAATGAAGAAGAACTTCCATTAATTTTTGCTTCCATATCACTATTTTTATATCCACTTATACCTAAAATTCCATAAGCTCCTGCTGATATACTACTTTTTTCATCATCACCATAAAATATTTTATTAAAACTAATTCCTGTTTCTCCATCAACATAATGATAAGTTTTTCCTTTTATATCAAGAGGTAAATCTCCACTTTCATTTACTTTACTTTGTTTTACCATAGTATATGCTAAAAGTCCTTTTAATTGCACAAATACATCTTCTTGTATAGGATAATTTATTATAAATCCACTATATGTATTTAATGAAGCTGTATTTACTTTACCACTTGCTTGAAGTTCTTGATAATTATTTTTCATATCTCTTTTTACTTTATATCTTCCATATTGAGTACCAATTCCTGTAATCCAGTTTAAGTTGTTTACAACTGGTTTATTGAAATATCCTCCAACATAAGCAGATACACCTTTTATTTTTGATTCAGTAGCTACAGTAGAAAGAGTTCTTTTATATACTTCATTATGTTTTGTATTAGCTCCTCCAAATAAGATACCATATTTAGTATTTGAATTAGCTGTTGTTTCATAAAGTCCATAGGCTGTATAAATATTTCCTTTGAAATTTTCTTGCACTGTTCTATTAGAAATAAATCCACCTCTTGCTATATGTTTCTTCTCAGTTAAGGCATGAGTTACTTCAAATGGAATAGTTGTATAAGTTGAAATTTCATTTTTAGAAATTTTATTTAATTTAGAATAAATATTTCTATCACTTAATTGATTAAGCATATTTTTTAATTCTGCTAAAACTTCTTCTTCTCTCATAGTATAGTAAATTTTACCTTTTAGTTTTTGATAAGCATCAGAAACATCATTCCCTGAGTATTTTTCTAAAGTATCTGCCAAATCTTTATCTATGTTTTCTAAATCTTTAAGTAATTTTTTACTACCATAATCATTAAGCTGTTTTTTGGTAGCTGTTTGTAAGGCTTCTAATTCATTAAGAAGAAATCCGAAATCCCACTTATCTGCTACATTTCTATTTTTTACAGCATTTACTGCTGAAAGAACTTCATTCAAATTAAGTTCTGGATAATCATCTTTTAATTTATTCAATACAGCCATATCTATATTATTTACTATTTCTTTTATCTTTGCTGTATTTTCATTTCTTACATTTTCATCATCTTTTTTATTTCTTAAGTCTTCAATATTAAATGTTTTTAATTTTTCTAACATAGCTCCTAAATTTAAAGATTTGTATTCATTTGTTTTTTCTAATTTTTGAGCTGCTTTTAATTTATCATTTAAATCTTTTTCTTTTTTTATATTATCTTGAACAGTTTTACTAGATTTTATACCATCAATTAAATTCATCATTTCTTGTTTTTCAGTATCACTTAAATTAAATTGTGCTAAATCTTTTAATAAATCCTTTGATTTTTTAGTCTTCAAATAAATAGCTAAATCAAGAACCTTTTTTTCTTGTTTTTCATCATCAACAGTACTAAAAACAGTTTTCTTATTTGTAGTTGTCAAAGTTTCTTGTAAAAGAGAAAGCTTTTTCGCATTTTTTATGCTCTTATAAACTTTATTTTCATCATCAGTAAGTCTTTTTATTTCATCTTTTATTTTTACTTCAAGAAGAGAAGTCCCATTTTTTGAAAACTTTTTATTGTCTATTAAACTATGAGCAATGGAATCAGATGTAAAAGGAATTGTCATATCTAAATCGCCTTTTACTACATGATGATATTTATAATCAATTTTTCTTCCAATATCTATAATTGAGTCTTCTCCTATTCTACTTGTCATCATTTCTATTTGGAATTTATTTCTATTATCTAAAGCATCTCCTTCAGAACTTATACTTCTAAAAATTATATTAGGATCTGAATCCTTTAAAGCATGCTGATTTAAATATCCTTCTTTACTTTTCTTTGAAGGATCTATATCCAATGTTAAAGAAGCTCTACCAGAAGTTGAAGCACCAGTATCACTACCTAGTTGTCCACCAACTAATACTGTTCTAACATTTAATATTTTTGCATAAGGTCCTAAAACAATATTTGTACCATATCTTCCTGTAAATTGTTCAGTAATTGTAATTTGATTATCTCCTTCTCCTAAATCAATAGTTCCTTCTATTCTTCCTCTTCCTCTAAACTCTATATTTTTCCCAAGTAAATCTCTAATTATTTTAGAATCTTGTATAACTCTATTTAGCCATTTTTCATCAGCAGGATTTCCTCCCCAATATGACTTATAGAAACCATATTTTTTAGGAATATTTTGTTGTATATCAGTATCTAAATTATTAATTTTATCATTTTTTTCACTATACATTTCTGAATATTTAATATAATCTAAAAATACTTTCTTCTCTACTTCTGTCAAAGTTGCTAAGTAAGCATTCTTCTCACTATCACTTTTATACTTCCAAAAAGTTGCTTCTTCTTGAAATTTATCTTTCCAAGCACTATTTTTCTTTAAGTCAGATTGATTTTTTTCTATTTCTTCTTTTTCTTTATTTGTTTTAGCTAATTCTGCCTTTTTTTCAGTAATTTCTTTTTTCATATTATTTAAATCTCTATCAAAATCACCATTTTCAAAAGGAGTTACCCATTTTGCTTTAAAATCAGCTTCAGATAAATTCTTTTTGTCATTATAAAATTGTTCTATATTGTTAGTAGGTGCTTCACCACTTTCAGCCTTTCTTTTTGCTTCTTTTACCATTTCACTAAGTTTTTTAGGATCATTATAGCCTTCTTTTATCATAACATCATTATCATATTCATATTTATCCTCTAAATAAATACTATTATCCTTAGTATATAACTTTCTTCCAACACTATCTGTTTTTGAGTTTTTATCAAATTCATTATAAATATATACTTTTGTAAGAACAGTATCTTTAAAATCTCCTTGGGTTGTTCTATAAAGAGAAATAGGTTCTAAACTCCATAGTACCTTCCATTCTCTTCCTTTGCTATCCTTTGTATAAAGTTCATCACCTTTTTGTATAATTCCAGTTATTCCCTTTTCTTCTAACTTTTGTTTCAAAAAGGCTGCTACTTCTTTTCTTGATTTTCCTTGTATTTTAGAATAATATTCATCTTTATTCCCTTTATTATCTTTATCCATTACTATTCCTAATGGGTTTGCACCTTTTTCTTCTAAAGAAGCATTAGGATCATCATTTCTTTGTCCAATATTTTTATACATTCCCTCTACAAGATATTTTTTATTGTTATTAGTTTCTGTTTCTTTTACTTTTTTAGTGAAATTTTCTTTGTTTAGATAAACAATATCTTTTGCAGTATTTCCATTTCCAAAATAAAATCTATTAGTATATCCACTTCTTTGATAACCTGTTTTTTCTAAATCTTCTTTTTCTATAGCTTTTGTGCCTTCAGTAGCCAATTTTTCAATTCTATGAAAATTTCTACTAGCTTCTGAACCAGGTACTGGCATTTTAGGTTCTCCAAATTTTGCTTTCCATTCGCTATTAGTGTCATCTATAACATGTGCTACTGGGATTAAATCTACTTTATCATGTAGCCTTCTTTCCTTTTCTGTGGCTTTATTTGAATAGTTAGAATTTATTCCTTTTATATATGCTATTAATGCACCTTTTTTTGTAATATTAAAATTTTTTATACCTAATAAAAAATTCTGTACTTTGAGCAACTCTATAATGGGGATTTTTACTAATATTTGAATTTTTTTCAGCATAAGCAGTTGCAGCAATTATCATCATTAACATTAAAGTTTTTATTTTCATTCTTATGTACTCCTTTATCAAAAATTAGAATCTTACATTCAATTCTAAATAATAATTTCTTTCAGGTGCTGGTAAAGCTTCTAAACTTGTTTCTCTTAAATTATATTTATTAGAAAATATATTTTTAGCCCCTATTTTTATAGTTGAATAATTGTCAGGTCTTTTTATAAATCCTATATCTACAGTTCCATGACCTTTTATTGTATGTTTTATAATTTTATCATCTTTATCCAACTCTTCATTTGCTCTAAGTTCTCTTGTTTCTTGTTTAGCAATATAAGTATAATTTAGAAAAACAGCAAATCTATCAGTAAAATCATATTTTATTCCTAATGTTGCCTTTAATCTTGGAACCATAGGAACTCTATCACCTTTAAATATTCTTGCTTCCTTATTAGCTTTCCTTACTTTTGCATTGACATAAGTTAATGATTGATTAAATCTAAACTTGCCATAATGTTGCTCAGCCTCAAATTCAATCCCCATTCTTCTTGTCTTTCCTATATTTCTATATTTCCATCTATTTACTGCTGGATTTGTTACACCTGAACTAATCAAAGTTATTTCATCTGCTGTATCTGTTATGAAAAAAGATGTAGCGACTGTTGAACCTAAAATATAATCTCTAAATCCTAACTCTACTGTATCAGTTTTTTCAGATTTTAAATTATTATCAACATATTTAGATGCCACATTTACAACTGGTGGAATGAAAAATCCTGCATCTGGATTTTTTAATTCTGTATCATGTATTTTATCTGTAAGTTGATTTGCAAATGGAGTTACAAATCCTCTTTCATACCTTGTAAACACTCTTCCAGTATCATTATATTTATATAAAAATCCAACTTCACCAGAATAATTATCTAATTCTCTATTTGTTTCTATTCTTTTTATTTCAGATTTTACAAATGGCATAATATTTGGACCATTTTCTCTATATCCATCATATTTTGTTTTTTCAAATCTAAAACCAGTTGTCATATCAAAATTATTTGTTAATCCCCATTTATTGAATATATATGCTCCATGAGATTGTTTTCTCATTCTCATGTTAATCCTATTTATAATTGGTAATCTGTCAGCTTGATCTAGTTGTATATCCATATAACCATTATTATATGTTTTTAAAGTTTCAGATTGTACAAAAGAGTCTCTTTTATTTGTTGATGTTTGATAGTCATAACCAATTATAGTTTCACTTGGTATATCTCCTATCAAATTGTAATCATATTTAGCCTTTAATTTTATTCCTTTTTTATCTTCTTCAAATTTTGCTTTCATTTTAGATTTTATATCATAAAAATTCATTTCTTGTTTTATCCAAGTATGTTTTCTATTTGAAGCTATAATCTTTATATCATCTATACTTTCTGTATCTATATTTCTATCTTGTTCTTGTTTATATAAACTTGCTGTTAAAGTTAAATCTTGTGTTGGTCTATATTCATAATCAAAAGTATAGCTTTTATCTTCTGTATGTAAATCTAGTCTAAGTCCTGCTTTTTTTCTTTCATTTTTTAATTCTTCTACTGAAACTTGGTTAGTCCCATCTTGTTTTATATCACTAAATCTAGTTTGAAATCTAAATCTATTTTTTGCATTTATCTTATAATCAAATCCAAGTAAATAAATTTTATTTTCTTTTTCTTCATGTTCTCTATAATCTTCACTATTCAAATAACTAAAACCATAGTTTACATATAGATTTTTATTGAAATTATATCCTCCTGCAAAACCAAAGTTTCTATTATCAAAAGAGCCATAGTTTAAGTCCATAAAAAAATTGTTTCTAGTAACATTTGAATTTGTTGATATACTTACAACTCCACCAACAGAACCACTACCATATAAAGTTGCCCCCCCCCCAGGTATTATTTCTATCTTTTTTATTGTTTCCACAGGGATAGCATTAATTGGTAAACTTGCCATAGTTTCCTCAGTAGGATTGATACTGATACCATCAACTAAGACTTTAACTCTACTTAATGATTTTTCACCACTACCTCTCATATCTATTCTTGGACCAAAAGCCGTATTTTGCACTACAACTCCTGGTGCATCTCTTAATATATCTTCTACATTTTTATAATTTTTTTCTCTAATTCTTTCTTGGGTAATTACAAAAGTATTTTTTTGTTCTTTGGGAATAAGAGAATAATCAGCATTTCTTGGACTTCCTTTTACAGTTGTTTGATTAAGTTCTATTGTATCTTCTGCAAAACTAGCTATTGAAGATAATATAGTAAGTAAGACTAATAATTTTTTCATTATTACTTCTCCTTTCAAAATTTTTTAATTTCAATCAATAGTAAAAAGAATTATTTTATTTGTCAATATATTTTTTTAGGAATTTTAATATTTTTATGTTCTAAATCAACACTATAAATTTTCATAGTAAAAAACAGTAATGTTTTTAAAGTAAAATTAAAAGATGATTAACATTTAAAAAGGAACTGTTATAAATTAATTTTATAACAATTCCTTTTTCCTTTTTAATAATCTGGGTTCATCATGTATTGTACTATACCATTAACAAGTTCAGCAGTTTTTCCATTAATATCATTCAATGGATTAAATTCTGTAATATCTGCTGATGTAACTGAGTAATTTTTAAATGCAAATTTCAATGATTTAAACATTTCATCATAAGACATTCCTCTTCTAACAGGTACAGATACACCAGGAGCAATTTCTGGGTCAAATACATTCATATCTATACTAATATGCAAATTGTCAATTTTTAGATAATCTTTTATTTCATCTAAAACATTGTCTATACCTTTTCTTAGAATATCATCATAGTAAACAATTTTTATACCAGTTTTTTCAATAATTTTTCTTTCTTCAACTTCAATTTCTCTTGCACCAAAGATGACTATATTTCTGCTGTCAAGTTTAGCACCCTCATAGAAACAATTTACAAGCTCCCTATCTCCTAAACCTTGAAGTAAAGCTAGTGGCATTCCATGGATATTTCCTGTTAATGTACTTTCAGGAGTATTCATATCTCCATGGGCACTTATCCATAAAACTCCAATTTCTTTTTCTAGTGAAACACCTGATATACTTCCTAATGAAATTGAGTGATCTCCTCCAACAAGTATGGGTCTGTATCCATCAATTACAGCTTCATTAACTCTCTTAGCTATTTTTTCACAAGTATCTAAAACTGTATTTTTAAATTTTAATTTCTTATCATTAAAATCTTCTTTTTGTCTTTCAACAGAAATTAATTCCATTTCATCAAAAGTATCTGGATATGCTTGAATTAAATCATCAGGTCCAAACTCAGTTCCTGTTTTATTAACTCCAAGATTTGTTTGTACCCCAATAAGGACATTTTTCATCTTTTCAGTATATAAGTAAATAGCATCTTCTTCTTCAATTACATTTATAGTTTCAAGTTCTGGGTCTTCCATACCTTGAATATGTAAATCAGCTTCTTTTAATTCTTCAATATAATCAATTATATCTTGGCTTATTCTTTCTCCTGCAATGATTATTGGGATACCAGGTGGATATGCCATTATCATTTCACCAGAAATTTTTCCAACACTTTCCTTAAATGGAACTTTATTCTTCTCACTATAAAAAGCTTCTCTTGGCATCAATACTAATTCAGGAGTTTCAGGAAGTTTTATAATATTTTTTTCCAATGTTTTTCCTTTTCCAAAAAATCTTCTGCTTATATCTCTTAAAGCATCAAGTAATTTATTTACACTTTCTTCACTATCTCCTATTGTAATAAGCCCCAAAGTGTTATAGTAATCTGATAATTCCATTTGAATATTATAATCATCTACAAGTAGGCTTTCAAGTTCTCCCCCTTTAAGTCCTAATTCTTTTGCAGATATTGTAATCTTTGTTGGATCAAAAGCAAAAAAACCATCTTTTCCAATAAGTTCTTCTCCAAAACAATAAATTCCAGGTATTCTATTAGCTTCTCTTCTAAAATACTTAGCAAGTTCAATAGTTCTTGTAAGTAGCTCTTGACCTTGTGTAGCTATTTGTCTTCTTGAACAATCAAGAGATGCCATCAATGGATAAGATGGAGAAGTTGTATGAAGTAAACTTAAAATTTGTTTTACTTTTTCAACATTAACTCTATCAGAATTTACATGGATAACTGACATTTGAGTCATAGCACCTAAAATTTTATGTGTACTTTGAGTACAAATATCTGCTCCAGCATCAACAGCTGAAATTGGTAATTCATCATGGAAGTGTAAATGTGGTCCATGAGCCTCATCTACAATAAGAGGTATATCATAGCTATGAACTATATCAGCTATTTTTTTAATATCTGTTGCCACCCCATAATAAGTTGGATTTATAATAAGAACAGCTGCTATATCTGGGTCTTGTTTTAACATATTTTCAACAGTTTGTGGTTTAACCCCTAAGGCAATTCCTAAGTTTTCATCAATTTCAGGATTCATATATACAGGTTCAGAACCACTTAAAATAATTCCTGCTGAAACTGATTTATGCACATTTCTTGGCACTAATATTTTTTCTCCTGCTTTTATAACTGACATTATCATTGCTTGTATTGCACCAGAAGTTCCATTTACTGCAAAGAAACTATGTTTAACTCCATAAGCATCTGCAAGTAATTCTTGAGCTTCTTTTATACAACTTTTTGGATGATGTAAACCATCAACCATTTTAAAAATTGTTACATCTATTGAAAAAGGAGCTTCTCCCATAAAGTTAAAAAATTCTTTATCAACTCCTTTTCCTCTTTTATGCCCAGGAACATGAAATGGAAGTATATTTCTTCTCACATATTCATCTTTTAATACTGTAAATAATGGTGTCTTATTTTGGTCTAATTTAGACATATCAATCCCCCTTGTAGATTTAATTTGATTTTATTTTTCAATACGAGGTATTTTATAATTATACTAGATAAATGTCAAGAAAAAAATAAATAAAAAAATGTAGTAAAAAATAGTTCATTGCTAACTAAATTTTTCATCTAAAATTTAGAATGCAATTTCACTTATTTTTTATCTACACCATAGAGTTAAAATTTTTTTATTTATTTTTTATTTTTCCTTATAATTTTCTGGGAACATTATTCTTTCTACACCTTCAATTATTATATGAAGTATCATCATATGAATTTCTTGAATTCTATCTGATGTTTTAGCAGGAATTATAAATTCATAATCACACATACCTTTAAGTTTTCCACCATCTTTTCCAAGAAGCCCAACTGTTATAAGTCCTTGTGCTTTTGCTTGTTCAACTGCTTTTATAACATTAGGAGAATTTCCACTTGTTGATATTCCAATAAACATATCTCCTTCTTGTCCATAAGCTTCCACACCTTTTGAAAAAATATATTCAAAGCCATAATCATTAGCAACACAAGTTATATGAGATGGGTCTGATATAGAAATTGCTGGTAATGCTCTTCTTTCTTTTCTAAATCTTCCTGTAAATTCTTCAATAAAGTGCATAGCATCACAGTTGCTTCCACCATTTCCACAAATTAAAACTTTTTTACCTTTTGTAAATATATCAGCTAATTTTTTAGCAACTTTTTCAGTTTCTTTTCTTTCCTCTTCTTCTTCAATAAATTTTCTTAATAATTCAAATTCTGTCTTATATGAAGATATTAAATTCATATTAACACAACCTTTCTTAATGTCTTATAGACTCCATAACAATTTTGTGTTTTTTAACTATGTTAATAAATTTAGTTATTTGTGATAAATCCTTTTTATCCTTAGTTATTATAAGTTCATAACCATCTTTAACCTCATCAATTTTACTGATAACTTTGAAATCACCCTTTTTAATATCTTTGTAGACTGCATAATAAGGGAGTATAACATTACCAATACCTTCCCTTACCATACCTTTTATAACTTCTAAGTTACCCACTACATTAATTTTAGTGTTAAAATTTATTCCATATTTATCTTCAATAAGTTCAATAGCTTTGTTATTATTTTGTATTGTATTTCTTGTAATAATAGGATCTTTTTCTATATTTTCAATATTAGGATAAGTTTTTGAACTTATTAAAACATATGGTACTTTTTCTATTGATATGATTTCTAAATTAGAATCAACTATATGTTCACTATCAATTATTATCACATCTAATTCTCCCTCTTTTAAAAGTTTTAATAGATGTTCTTTGTTTGATATAGTTACATTATACTCTATTTCTTCATATGTTGAAGAAAAATCTTTCATAAGACTAGGAAGTAAAGGCTCAGCAATAATTGAAGAAGCCCCTATTGAGATTCTTGCTCTGTCTACTTCTATTACTCTTGTGATTTCCTTTTCAGCTCTTTTTACTTTCTCAAAGATATCCTCTGCCATTTTATACAGAGTTTCACCTACATAAGTGAGTTTAATTTTTTTTGAACTTCTATCAAATAATTTTATTTTTAATATGTCTTCAAATTTTTTTATTTGAATAGAAACAGCCGATTGATTTATATAAAGTTTATCAGCTGCTTTTGTAAAGCTCTTAGCTTTTGCAACTTCATAAAATATTTCTAAATAGTGCAAATCCAAAATAATCACTCCTAAATTTATAGTTAAATTTTTTTCTATTTTATCATATTTATCTTATAATTGCTATAAATTTTTAATATTAATAAAATATATACTTACATTTTATTTAAAACTGGTATTCCTAGAAGTTTTAAACCATCTTTTAAAACTTCCCCTGTTTTTTTGATAAGTAATGCTCTTGATTTTAAAGTTTCTATATCTTGATTTAATATAGGGCAATTATTATAAAAACTATTTAATTTTTTAGATAATTCGTATAAATAATCTGCAATTAAATTAGGTTTAAATGTTTCAGCAGCCTTTAATACAGATATTGGGAAAGCTAATAAATAAGTTGCCAAAGATTTTTCAAATTTATTATCAGTTTTTATTTCTATATTTTCATTTAAGTTAATATCTTGTTCAGTAACTTTTCTAAGAATAGATTGTATTCTAGCATAAGTATATAATAAATATGGTGCTGTGTTTCCTTCAAAACTCAACATTTTATCCCATTCAAATATAATATCACTTTGTTTATTTTGAGATAAATCAGCATATTTAACTGAGCTAACTCCTACAACTTCAGCTATATTTTGTTTTTCTTCTTCTGATAGATTAGGATTCTTTTCATTTACCACATCATAAGCACGGCTATGTGCTTCATCTAATAACTCTTCAAGTTTGATAACATTTCCTTTACGAGTTGATAGAATACCATCTGCAAATCTTATAATACCAAACCAAATATGGTATTTTTCTATATTCCAACCAAGCATATCAGTTATTTTAAAGAATTGTTTAAAATGATCTTGTTGTCTAGCATCTGTGAGATAAATCATTCTATTTATATCATAAGTATTTTTTCTAAATTTTACAGTTGCTATATCTGATGTTGAATATAGGTAAGCACCATCTTTTTTTTGGACTATACAAGGAAATAGATTATCCTTTTCATCAAAAAATACAACCTTAGCTCCCTCATCATCAACAGCTAATTTTTTATCTATCAATTCTTTTACAACATCAGCCATCATATCATTATAGAAAGATTCTCCATAGTATGTGTCAAAATGTATATCAAGTCTTTTATATAATTTATTATATTCCTTTAAAGATTCAGTTATAAACTCTTTCCAAAGTTTAGTATTTTCTTCCTCACCATCTTGGACTTTTTTAAGCTCTGCTCTTGCTAAATCTTCAAGAGAAGGATCTTTTTCAGCTTCATCAGAAAATTTTACATAAACTCTTTCAAGTTCTTCTATTGCATTTTTTTCATAGGCTTCTCTATTAAGCCATTTTCTATATCCAACTATTAATTTTCCAAATTGTGTTCCCCAATCTCCAATATGATTATCTGCAACTACATCATAACCTAAATATCTATATATTCTACATACTGATTCTCCTATAATTGTAGATCTTAAATGCCCTATATGCATTCTTTTAGCAATATTTGGAGATGAGAAATCTACTATAACCTTTCCTTTTCTATTTAAAAATGAAAAATCATAATTTTCTCCTATTTTCTTTATAGAATTAGAAATATATTTATCAGATAAAAATATATTTATGAAACCTGGACCTGCAACTTCTAATTTTTCAATAACATCTCCATAAGGAAAATTATTTTTAATTTCTTCAGCAATTTTCCTTGGATTATCTCCAATTATTTTAGAATTTATCATAGCAAAATTACATTGGTAATCACCAAAGTTTTCATTTGTTGCTATTGTAATTTCAACTGGTTTTAACTCTTTATTTGGAAATAAATTTTCAACATGTTTTTGAAAAATGTTTGTTAACTCTTTGCTAGTAATTTTCATAAATATTCTCCCTTTATTTTTAAATAAAAAAACCGACCTATCGCCTCATTATGGTTTTAGTCGTCAACACAACAAGTGGTAGTCAGTTACCTAAAATATACAGTATCCGTAATAACTATTGATATTCGTGACATATCTGATTTATTAAAGACAGCGCCAACCCCATGACGACATTAGACCCAAAACCTCCTGAAAATAGCGGTAAGGTCAGAAATTTTCTAAAAATATTATAACATATTTAAAATAAAATTCAAGTTTTTATAATTTTTTTATAAAAAAGTATGAAAATAAACTTATTTGTTCAAATATTTTAAAAGATTGTCTATTTCCTTCAAACCTGTGTTTAACCCAATATCATAAACTTTTTGAATTTTATCTTTATTTTTTTCAAGCCTACCAATTTTCAAAATTTCAGGTGGTCTTATAACAAATATTTTATCTTTATTTTCTAAATCTTTTATTTTTTTTAAAACGACTTCATAATCTTTTCCCATATTGATAAGTCTTTCAACTAAGTTTGGATATTTTCTATATACTAATTTGTAAAGAAAATTTAACTTATCTTCCTTACAAACATTTTCAGGTCTTGTTAATACAACAATAATTTTGTCATAACCTAAGCTTTCACAAAAATCTATTGGTATACTATCTGAAATACCACCATCTAAATATTTTTTATTATTTATTTTTATAATCTTTGAAGCAAAGGGTAAAGCAGATGTAGCTCTTAAATATTCCATTTGTTTAAAAACATCTTTTATTAAGACATATTCAGGTTTTCCACTTTCTATATTTGTCATCACAACATAAAAATCTACTTTTGCTTTTTCAAATTCCCTTTCATCAAATTTATCTAATTTAAAAGGAATTTTATAAAATGCAAAATCTTTATTTACAGCATTTCCTGTTGTTATCCAGCTATAAAATCCCATATATTTTTTTTCATTGGAATATTTTTTATTATATCTCACTGATCTTTCTTTTTGTCCAGATATATAATTAACTCCAAATAATGCTCCAGCAGATACACCAACAACACCGTTAACTTCTATATGTTTATCAAGAAAAGCATCAAGAACACCTGCTGTAAAAAGAGTTCTCATTCCTCCACCTTCTAAAACTAAACCTATTTTCATTTTTACACCTTCAATATAAATTTTACATAACTTTATTTTATAATAATTACTTATCTAAATCAAGTGAATTTCTTCTTACTTTTCTTTAAATTTATTAAAAAATATGGTAAAATTTAACTGCTATAAGATTATAAAAATATTTTGGGAGGTAGGAGCATGCAAAAAACAAAAATTATATTTTTTGATATAAAAGATTATGATAAAGAATTTTTTAAGAAATATGAAAAAAATTATAATTTTGAGATGACTTTTTTAAAAGTTAGATTGACAGAAGAAACTGCTAATTTAACAAAAGGTTATGATGTTGTTTGTGGTTTTGCCAATGATAATATAAATAAAGAAACTATTGATATTATGGTTGAAAATGGGATAAAACTTTTAGCTATGAGATGTGCTGGATTTAACAATGTTTCTTTAAAAGATATACATAACAGATTTAAAGTTGTTAGAGTTCCTGCTTATTCTCCTCATGCCATAGCTGAATATACAGTAGGACTTATTTTAGCAGTCAATAGAAAAATTCATAAAGCTTATGTTCGTACAAGAGAGGGAAATTTTTCTATAAATGGTTTAATGGGTTTTGATTTAGATGGGAAAACTGTGGGTATTATAGGAACTGGGAAAATAGGGCAAATATTGATTAAAATATTAAAAGGTTTTGATATGAAAGTTATTGCCTATGACTTATTCCCAAATCAAAAAGTTGCTGATGAACTTGGTTTTGAATATGTAAGTTTAGATGAGCTTTATGCTAAATCAGATATTATTTCTTTAAATTGTCCTCTAACAAAAGATACTCAATATATGATTAATAGGAGATCTATGCTAAAAATGAAAGATGGGGTAATTTTAGTAAATACAGGTAGAGGACAACTTATTGATTCGGCTGATTTAGTTGAAGCATTAAAGGATAAAAAAATTGGTGCTGTTGCTCTTGATGTATATGAAGAAGAAGAAAATTATTTCTTTGAAGATAAATCTACACAAGTTATAGAAGATGATATTTTGGGAAGACTTTTATCTTTCTATAATGTTCTTATTACATCACACCAAGCATATTTTACAAAAGAAGCAGTTGATGCAATCACTGTTACAACTTTAAATAATATAAGAGATTTTGTTGAAGGAAAACCATTGGTAAATGAAGTTCTACAAAATTAAATAAAATTACTAAAAATATTGAAAAAAAGCTGCACAAAATTTTGTACAGCTTTTGTTTTTATATTAATTTTTTACTAGATAGTAACTAATTTTTTACCAATTTCTTTTAATTGAGCTAATTCTTCTTCATTTGGTTCTTCATTAGCAAGAATAGGCATAGCAACTATATTAGCTCCAAATCCTTCTAATTGAGCTTTCCAGTTGTCAGCATATTCTCCACCACCCCAACCATAAGAACCAAAGATATATACTTTTTTACCTTTGAATTTAGGACCATCTTCTTCCATAAATGGCAATAAATAATTTTCATCTATAACTTCTGCTCCCATTGCTGGTGATCCCATTGCTATAACATCACTTGAAAGAATATCATCTTTATTCATTTCACTTGCTTTATATACTGTTACTTTCCCACCAGCTTCTATAATTCCTTCTTCTATTGCTTTTGCCATTGAGTATGTATTTCCAGTTGAACTATAATACACTAAACTAATTTTATTCATTTTTTACTTCCTCCCAATATTTTTACAATTTTTTTTATTATAACTATAAATTAGATTTTTTGCAAGTTTTACTTAATTTTCTTTTGGTTTATCTATTTTATAGAATATGCTATATAATAGTGGAACAACAAATAAAATTAATAGTGTAGTAACAGTCAAACCAAAGACAATAGTTATTGCCATATCTGAAAATAGAGGGTCAAACATTAAAGGTGTCATACCCAACACAGTTGTTCCAGCTGCCAATGAAACAGCTCTTATTCTACTTGCACTTGAATCTATAATAGCTTTAAAAGGTTCTTTTTTTAGAGTATAAATTTCATATCTTATCTCATCTATTAAAACAATGGCACTTTTTATCATCATACCACTTAAACTTATTGTTCCAATTATCGCCATGAAACCAAATGTTCTTCCTGTAATAAAAAGACCAGGAAGTATACCAATAAAAGATAATGGTAAAACTCCAAAAATTATAATAGGGTCTTTTAAATTTCCAAATAGAAGTACACAGGTCATAAACATAATTATCAATTGTAATGGAACATAAGAAATAACTTCTTTTGTATTTTTTTCTTGTTCATAAAACTCTCCACTCCATTCTAATTTATATCCTTTTGGTAGTTTTATTTTACTTTCTTTTATTGCTTGGGCAAATTTTTTTCTAACAGCTTCAACTCTATATCCATTTTTAACATCTGCTTGTACTTGAATTGCTCTAAAACCATCTTTCCTTATTATAATTGGATTTTCCCAGACAAGATTTTCTTTTCTTATAAGCTCTCTAAATGGAATACTTTTAAATCCTAAGCCCCACACTGGAACTTGTCCTAAGCTATTAATATTAAATTCTCTACTATCATTTTTTTCTTTAAACATAACTGGGATATTTTCTTCTCCATCTTTAAATGTTCCAATTTTTATACCATTGGTACTTCTACTTAATGAAGTTGCAATATCCAGAGCTGTTACAAGACTTTCTCTTTCTTTTACTTTATCAAGCTCTGGTTTTATAACTAATTGTTTTTCTTTCCAATCTGTTTGGATATTTTCTGCTCCTTCAATATCTCTTAAAATATTTTCAAATTTTTTAGAGTATTCTCTCAAAATACTTGGGTCATTACCAACAATTCTAAGTTGTATAGGGTATTTTGTGGGCATACCATTAGCATATTTTCTAATTTCAACACGAGTATCTGGAAAATTATCATCTACAAAGTTTTTAACAGTTTCACTAATTTTATCAATATTTTTAAGATTTTTAACAGAGATTATCAACTGAGATAAAGCCGTATTAGGTAATTCTGGAATAGTAGCAATATAATATCTTGATGGTGAAGCTCCTATTGCTGAAGTAACTGATATTATCCCATCTTGTTTTAAAACTTCATTTTCAACTGCTTCACTGATTTTATTAGTGTATTCTATATCTGTTCCTTCTGGATTCCATAGATTAATTACAAAGCCTTTTTTGTCTGAATCTGGAAAAAAGGAAAACGGAACTTTTATAAATAATAACATTGAAAGAAAAAATGCTCCAAGTAGAATTAAAATTGAAAATTTTTTATAAGTTAAAATTTTTTCAAGTAAGATTGAAAATTTATCATGTAATAATTTCCCTTTACTATTTCCAGATTTTAGATTATTTTCACTTAAATATATATCACAAAATACAGTTGTCTGTGTAAGTGAAATTACCCAACTCAAGCCTAGTGAAACAGCAACTACCCAGAACAAACTTTTTATATACTCACCAGCAGTTGTTGGCATAAGATACATAGGTAAAAATGCAATTATTGCTATAAAAGTTGCTCCTAAAAGAGGTATAGCTGTTTTTTCTGTTGGCTTAGTTAGGGAAGTATATTTATTATTTCCACTATCCAGTGAATCTAAAACTCCGTCAACTACAACTATTGAATTATCAACAAGCATTCCCATCGCAACTATAAAAGCACCCAAAGAAACTCTTTGTAAATCTATTTTCATTCCCACCATTGCAATGAGAGTTCCCAATATTGAAAGAATAAGTCCACTTCCAATTATTAAACCACTTTTGATTCCCATAGTAATTAAAAGAATACCTACTACGACTACAACTGACTCAATCAAATTTATTATAAATTGATTTATTGCAGAGGATACAAGTTCAGGTTGATAGTAAACTTTTTCTATTTCAATTCCATAAGGTAAATCTTGTTTTAGAATTTCTATTTTTTTACTTATTTCTTTTCCTGTTTCAACCACATTTGTTCCAGTAACAGGTGATAACATAAGCCCAATAGCTTCTTTACCATTGTATCTCATTTTTGTAGTGTAAGGTTTAACTTCTGTTTTTCTAATCTCAGCAATATCTTTTAATAACACTGTCGTTGGTTTTTGAATATTCAATACTGGGGGAGTTGAATATATAACTAAATTTTCTATATCTTCTATGGATTCAAAACTTTGGTCTATATCAAATCTAATATTTTTATCTCCGTGTAGCATTGAGTTAGCATAAGCAGGTATATTTTGACTTGTAAATGCCAAGACTATCATTTTTTCATTTATTCCAAGGTTAGCTATTTTATTTTTATCAACTAATATTTCTATAACACTATCACTATTGCCAAATAAAGTTGTCTTTGCTACTCCTGGTGTTTTTTCTAACTCTTTCCTAATATCTTTTGCATAATTATAAAGTTCTTCCTTAGAAAAGCCCTCACTTGTTATTGCAAAGAACATTCCGTATACATCTCCATAGTCGTCAAGAACTATTGGAGGTAATGCTCCCAAAGGTAGGCTAGCCTTTATATCATTTATCTTTTTTCTAACTATATCCCATTGTTGATCTATTTTTTCACTTGGCGTACTTTCATCTATTTTTATATGTACTTCAGAGTAACTTGCTTTTGATACACTATTAACATCTGCATTAGGAATTTTTCTAAGTGCAATTTCTATTTTATCTGTAACTTCCTGTTCAACACTTTTAGGAGAAGCACCTGGGTATAAAGTAACAACTATTGCTTCTTTAACTTTAAATTCTGGATCTTCAAGTTTCCCTAATTCAAAATATGAAAATATTCCAGCAATAGTTAAAACTAATGTTGCAAAGACTATAACTACTCTATTTTTTATAGAGTATTCTATAATTTTCATTTATTGCCTCCTAGAATTCTTACTTTTTCTCCATCTGTTAATTTACTTATCCCTGCAACTATCACTTTATCTCCACTTTTTAAGCCTCTAACTACACTTATTTTATCAGTTTCTCTTAATTCTCCAATTTCTATTGGAGTTTTAACAGCTATTCCATTTTTAAATAGATAAACATTTGAACCATTATCTTCAAAAACAGCATTTAAAGGAATTAAAATTTCTGGATTCCCATTATTTTTAACATTTATAGTTACAGTACCTGTTTGTCCAGATAAAAAATTTTCACCTTCACTAAGATTTGAAAAAGTAAATATTACTGGGTAAGTTAAATTAATAGAATCAGGGTTTTGTGCAACACTTTTAACTTTAAGAGGATATATTTTTTCTGATGAATTATCTTTAAAGATTATATCATTGGCATTTTTAATATATTCAATGTCTTTTGATGAAGCATTTACAGAAATATCAGTTATTTCATTTGATATAAAAGAAATAACTGGGCCTCCTTCTGGAACAACAGTTCCCACTTCAACTACTTTTTTATCTATATATCCATCATAAGGGGCTATTATTTTTGTATCATTCAAAGTGTTTCTTGCATTTTCAAGCCCAGCACTGGCTTCTTTAAAAGTTGATATTGCAACATTTTTTTGCATAAGTGCATTATCATAATCTTTTTTTGCAAGTGCTTCACCTTTATACAATTTTTCAGCTCTAGCAAATTGTATCTCAGCATTTTGTGCAACAGCTTTTGCTGCTTCATATTTTTTAGAAAATGCTTCTAAATTAACTTTATAATCTTTATCATCTATTGTAGCAATTACTTGTCCTTTTTTTACAAAATCTCCACTTTCAAAATTTATACTTTTAATTTTACCAGCATATTTAAAAGCTAATACTGTTTTTTGTGTAGAGGAAATTTGTGCTGGGAAATCAATATTGAAATTCTCATCTTGCATTGAATTAATTTCTTGGATTTTTACAGCTCTTATAACTTCTTCCTCTGTATCTTTTTTACAAGCTGTAAAAATAAAAATTATTAAAAAAAGTAATATACATTTCATTTTCATAACAAGTTCAGCTCCTATTTTTCAATTAATATTTTTAATGCTTCAACTGAAACACTATATTTATAGTCTGCTTTTTCTTTAAGGCTAGTTGCTTTTTCCAGTTCAGTCATTTCATTTAATAAATCAGCATCCGTTATATTTCCAACTTCATTTTCTAATTTTTTTTGTTTAAATTTTTCATTTGCAATCTTGTAATTCATATCTGCTAATTCTTTATCTTCTATACTTTTTTGAACATTATTATATGAATTTACTGCTGATATAATGGTGTTCATTATAACATCTTCTCTTTGTATATAAGCTGCCTCTGATTGTAATTTAGCTTTTTCATATTCATTAACATTTTTAAAACCATTGAATAATGATAAGAAACCTGTAACAGCTCCAAAAAGAATATTTTTTGGATCAAGAAAACTTAAACCAGTTCCAATTAGTCCTCCACCTAAACTAATTTGAGGTAAAAATTTGCTCATTGCAATTTTTACTTTATCTTTACTAATTGCTACTACATTATGGCTTATTTTTATAAGTTCACTATTGATAAGTGCATCATATACAACATTTTCAAGAGAGGGAAGTTTATAAACTGTATCTTCTGGGATAACAAATCTAAAATCTGCATTTAAGTCTAAACCTAAATCATTCAATAAATTCATTTTTGCAATTTTTAAATCTCTTTCATTATTTTTGATAGCATTTTCTTTTTGTTTAATTAAAAGTTCTGTCTGTTCTTCTTGCCATTTTAAAATACTTTCAGTTTCTAAGGCTAATTTTGCATTTTTATTTAATTTTTTGGCATATTCATATTCACTTTCTAAAACATTTTTTTCACTTACTAATGCTAAAATATAGTAATATTCACTTATAACTTTTAACTTTATCATCTTTTTAGTTAAATCTTCTGTATATAGGCTAATATTTTCTCCTTTTTCTCTTGCTGAGTACAAAAACCAAGTGGCAGGAACAAAAATTGGGAGTTGTGCAGTTAAAGCATAATTTTTAAAATCTTTGTCTACCATTCTACTTGTCAATGTAACTGGAAGCGATGGTAAAGTTATACCACCTAAAATTCCTATTGTTATATCAGGTACTGGAATAGTCGCACTCACATATCTATCCAATTCAGAGATTGAGTACATAGCAGAAATTCTTGGCAAAAAATTACCAAAAGAAATATTTTTATCAATTTTAGCTATTTTAGCTTCTATTTCTTTTAGTTTTATCTGAGAATTATTTTTTAAAGCTAAATCTATACATTCATCAAGATACAATATCCCTTCTTTTTCTCTTCTTAAATTTTCTGTACTTATTCCTTTTTCTTTTAATCTTTCCATCATAGTTTTATTTTCATTTTCAATATTTACCTTGGAACAAGATAAAAATAAAATAAATGAAAGAAAAATCAAATTATTTTGTAGTTTCATTCTATTCCTCCAAAAATATTGACCAAGTGGTCACTCTTTTTTACTCTTATATTATAATACAACTATAAAAAAAGTCTATCTTTTTTATTGTAAAATAAACCACTTGCTATGCGAATGGTTCAAAAAAGCCAGAAGGCTATGATGCAATATTAGTTCTCCTTTGATATAATAAAGGAGATCCTATGGACAAAAATAGTTTAGCACATACAAAGTGGAATTGTAAATATCATATAGTATTTACACCAAAATATAGAAGACAAGCAATATATGGAAAGATAAAAAAAGATATAGGAGCAATATTAAGAAAACTTTGTGAATTTAAAGGAGTAGAAATAATAGAAGCAAGTGCATGTGTAGACCATATACATATGTTAGTGAGCATACCACCAAAGATAGCAGTATCAACATTTATGGGATATTTAAAGGGAAAAAGTTCATTAATGATATTTGATAGGTATGCGAACTTAAAATATAAATATGGGAATAGAACTTTTTGGTGCAGAGGTTATTATGTAGATACAGTGGGAAGAAATAAGGAAAGGATAGCCCAATACATAAAGAACCAAATAGAAGAAGATAAAATAATGGATCAAATGGCATTAAAAGAATATTTTGATCCTTTCAATGTGGAAAAGAAATAAAAAATAAGAGCTATTTTAATAGTTGAATGGGGCTATACACAAAAGGCAGACCAAATTGTAAGGCTTTAGCTTCAAGCTTGTAATAGTGCCTTTTAGGCATAGTGCAAACCACCACTTGAAGTGATGGTTTATGATTTATTATTTTTTATTATAAATTTTTTAATTTAATGCTATAATGTTCTTAATAAAATAAATGGGAGATATGAAGTGGAAAAAATATATTCAGTATCAGAATTCAACAGAATGGTAAAAAGCTATATAGATGATATTGATGATTTTCAAGAATTTTTTATTGAAGGAGAAATTTCAAATATAACTTATTATAAAAGTGGTCATTTATATTTTTCAATAAAAGATAGTAAATCACAAATTAAATGTGCAGCTTTTAATTATAAATTAAAAAGAATTCCTGAGGATTTAAAAGAGGGAGATTTAATAAAATTATTTGGTGATGTAGGTTTTTATGAAGTCAGAGGGGAATTCCAAGTTTTAGTTAGATATATAGAAAAACAAAATGCTCTAGGTTCTCTTTATGCAAAATTAGAAAAAGTAAAAGAAAAATTTTCAGAACTTGGATACTTTGATGAAGAGCATAAAAAAGAATTACCAAAATTTCCTAGAAATATTGGAGTTGTAACTGCTTTAACAGGAGCAGCTCTCCAAGATATCATTAAAACAACAAGAAAAAGATTTAATTCAATAAATATATATATTTATCCTGCAAAGGTACAGGGTATTGGTGCAGAACAAGAAATTATAAAAGGTATTGAAACATTAAATAAAATTGAAGAAATAGATTTTATTATTGCAGGTAGAGGTGGAGGAAGTATAGAGGATTTATGGGCATTCAATGAAGAAGATGTTGCAATGGCATTCTTTAATTCAAAAAAGCCTATAATATCAGCAGTAGGACACGAAATAGATTTTTTATTATCTGATTTAACAGCTGATAAAAGAGCTGCAACACCTACACAAGCAATAGAGCTTTCTGTCCCAGAAAAAGATAGTTTATTAGAGGATTTAAAAACTAGGGAAATCTGTATAACTAAGTTATTAAAATCTTATGTTGATAATATGAAAAGAGAACTATTATTAAGAGTAGAAAATTATCATCTTAAAAATTTTCCAAATACAATTAATAATTTAAGGGAAAGTATAGTTGAAAAAGAAATACAGTTAAAAGAAGTAATGAAAAGTTTTATAGAGCAAAAAAGAATTGTTTTTGAAACAAAAATAGATAAGATTTCAGTTTTAAATCCTATAAATACTTTAAAAAGAGGGTATACTGTAAGTCAAATAAAAAATAAAAGAATAGATGTCTTAGATGATATAGAAATCAATGATAAAATGATTACCATATTAAAAGATGGAAAAGTAATAAGCATAGTTAAGGAGAAAATTTATGAAAAAAATATTAATTAGTTTATTTTTAATAATATCAGTGATAATCTTTTCAGAAAGTGAAAGAGAAACTGGAATAACAGCTGAAAGAAATGAAACACCAGTTACTCAAAACACTACTGATGATGGAGGAGAAACAGTAGAAAATCCTGAACAACAAAAAACAACTGCTGGATTTTATGAATATAGACCACAAATTTTAATACAATTAGATGAGCAGATGAAAAGTGCAGGTCATAGTTCAGTAGGTCAATTAAATGCTAGATATGAACAGGAATTAAATGCTTATTTAGAAATGTATTCTTATGATAGTGATAGAATTTTTTATTTAGCTAATGAGTATATGCTACTTAACAATTACCATAGAGCTAATAAGATTTTCTTAAAAGATAATAAAGATATTAAAAATGTTTTTGGAGCAGCTACTACATATAGATTTATGGGCCAAAATGAAAATGCCATACAAAAATATACTGAAGCAATATCTATGAATCCAAATTTTGCAGAATCTTATTTAGGTAGAGGTTTAGCAAATAGGAATTTAGACAATTATGATAGTGCAGTTAATGATTTACAAACATATATTTCTAAAACAGGGGCACATGATGGGTATGTTGCTTTGGCAGATGTATATTTTAAAATGGGTAAAAATAAAGAGGCTTATAATATAGCCAGTCAAGGATTAGCTAAATATGGAGATTCTAGGATATTAAGAACCTTAGCTAACAATATATATAAAAATAAAATAGATTAATAAAAAATAAAGGGTGGGTGAGATTATGAATTATAATTTTATTACAATAAATGATGATGTATATCCTGAGTGTTTAAAAGAAATTTCTAATCCCCCTTTAAAATTATACTATAAAGGAAATTTAGATTTATTAAAAGAAGAAAGATTAATTGCAGTTGTGGGGACAAGAAATCCAAGTTCTTATGGAAAACTATGTTGTGAATATATGGTTAAAAAGATGACCAGTGCCAATATAACAATAGTTAGTGGCTTTGCAAAAGGAATTGATAGCATAGCTCATAAAACTTCCTTACTTACTGATGGGAAAACAATAGCTGTTATTGCTTCTGGGCTTGATATAGTTTATCCAGCTTCTAATCTAAGTCTATACAGAGAAATAGAAGAAAAAGGCTTAATTTTAAGTGAGTATGAAGCAGGAGTTAAACCTTTTAAAGGAAATTTCCCTCAAAGGAATAGAATTATTGCTGGGCTTTCAAAGGGAACAATAGTGGTTGAAAGTAAAAATAGAGGTGGTAGCTTAATCACAGCTGATTTAGCTTTGGAATTTAATAGAGATGTATATGCTGTTCCTGGTGATGTATTTTCTGAATATTCAAGAGGTTGTAACAATCTTATAAGAGATTCAAGAGCTAAATCTCTTTCAAATATTAATGAATTATTAGAAGATTATTCTTGGGAAGTTGAAGAGAAAAGTGATAGTAATAAATATACAAAAAACCAAATACTTATTTTAAATTGTCTTTCATCTGAAAAAAATCTTGATAGTATTCTATTAGAAACAAAAATTAAAGAAACAGAGATACTTGCTGAATTAATGACATTAGAAATAATGGGAGTTATAAAAAGTATTGCAGGTGGAAGATATAAAAAAATCTTGTAAATAATATAATTAATTGTTATAATTCACTATAAAATAGTTAATTAAGGATAAGAGGTGTTAAAGTTGCCTAAAAAGTCGGAAAAAAATAAATTAGTAATAGTGGAATCACCAGCTAAGGCTAAAACAATAGAAAAAATTTTGGGAAGTTCATATAAAGTAATCTCTTCTTATGGACATATAATTGATTTACCTAAGACTAAAATAGGTGTAGATGTAAATGATAATTTTAAACCATCTTACCATACTATAAAGGGTAAAGGAGAGGTTATAAAGCAATTAAAAGAAGCTTCTAAAAAAGCTGACAAAATATATCTTGCTTCTGACCCTGATAGAGAGGGAGAATCGATAGCTTGGCATATAGCTAATACCTTAAAACTTGATCACAATGAAAAAAACAGAATAGAATTTCATGAAATTACTGAAAAAGCAATAAAAGATGCTGTTAAAAATCCTAGAAAAATTAATATAGCAAAGGTAAATTCACAACAAGCTAGAAGAATCTTGGATAGACTTGTAGGTTATGAAATAAGTCCATTTTTATGGAAACTTATTTCTCCAAATACAAGTGCTGGTAGAGTTCAATCCGTTGCTTTAAAAATAATATGTGAGTTAGAAGATAAAATAAAAGCCTTTGTTCCAGAAAAATATTGGGATGTAAAAGGAATTTTTGATGGAAAATATAATTTAAATCTATATAAAATTGATAATGAAAAAATAGATAAATTAAAAGATGGAAAATTACTTGATAGAGTAAAAAAAGATTTAAAAAAGAAATATGAAGTCATTTCATCTAAAGTATTAAAGAAAATTAAAAATCCACCTTTACCATTGAAAACAAGTACCTTACAACAATTAGCTTCGTCATATTTAGGTTTTTCTGCAAGTAAAACTATGACAGTTGCACAAAAATTATATGAAGGAGTCGGTATAAAGGGGGAACATAAGGGACTCATTACTTATATGAGAACTGACTCCACAAGAATTTCAGAAGAAGCAAAAGAAATGACAAGAAAATATATAATTAAAGAATATGGTAAAGAATATCTAGGTTCAACAAGTCCTAAAACTAAAAAAGAAAATAAAAATGTTCAAGATGCACACGAAGGAGTTAGACCAACTGATATTAATTTAACACCTCAAAATGTAATGCAATATTTAGATAAAGACCAGTTCAAGCTATATAATTTAATATGGCAAAGATTTTTAATATCTCAACTGGCTAGCATGAAGTATGAACAATTTGAATATATTTTAGAAAAAAATAAAATTCAATACAGAGGAAGTATAAATAAAATAATTTTTGATGGTTATTATAAAGTATTTAAAGAAGATGAAGATTTACCAATAGGAGATTTTCCTGAAATAAAAGAAGGAGATAAATTTACTCTTGATAAATTAGATATTAAAGAGGATTATACTAAGCCACCTGCAAGACTTACTGAATCATCATTGGTAAAAACTCTTGAAGCAGAAGGGATTGGTAGACCCTCAACTTATGCAAGTATAATAGATACTTTAAAAAAGAGAGAATATGTAAAATTACAAAATAAAAGTTTTGTTCCAACAGAAATAGGATATGAAGTTAAAACTCAACTTGATAAATTCTTTCCTAATATTATGAATATAAAATTCACTGCTAAATTAGAAGATGAACTAGATGAAGTTGATAGCGGAGATAAAAATTGGATAGATTTATTAAAAGTTTTTTACACTGAATTACAAAAATATGAAGAAAAATGTAAATCTGTTGTAAAAGAAGAATTAGAAAAATTAGTTGTGTCTGATGTTCTTGATAAAAATGAAAAACCTATGATAATGAAAATTGGTAGATTTGGAAGATATCTTGCTTCACAAGATACTGAAAGTAAGGAAAATATTTCATTAAAAGGTATTGATATTTCACTTGAAGATATAAAAAAAGGAAAAATATTTGTAAAAAAACAAATAGAGGAATTAGGTAAGAAAAAAGAAGGACAAAAAACTGATATTATTTTAGATAATGGTTCAAGATTACTATTGAAATATGGAAGATTTGGAGCATATTTGGAAAGTGAAAACTATAAAGAAGATAATATTAGAAAAACAATTCCAAAAGAAATAAAAACTAAAATTGATAATAATACAATAAAAAAAGAAAATGATATTTTGTGTTTAAAGGATATGTTTGACAAAATTGAAAAAGAAGAAGCTGAAATATTGAAGAAAGCTGGAAAGTGCGAAAAATGTGGGAGACCATTTAAAATTAAAAATGGAAGATGGGGAAAATTTTTAGCTTGTACTGGCTATCCTGAATGTAAAAATATAAAGAAAATAGAAAAATAATAAAAAGGGGTTGTTACATATAACAACCTATTTTTTTAGGAGGATATATGGAAAAAGAAGTTATAATTGTGGGAGCTGGACTTGCAGGTTCAGAAGCAGCCTATCAATTGGCTAAAAGAGGAATAAAAGTGAAGCTATATGAAATGAAAGCTAAAAAGAAAACTCCTGCCCACTCAAAAGATTATTACTCAGAGTTAGTGTGCAGTAATTCTTTGGGGAGTGATAGTTTAGAAAATGCCTCTGGACTTATGAAAGAAGAATTAAGAATTTTAGGTTCATTATTAATAGATGTTGCTGATAGAAATAGAGTTCCAGCAGGACAAGCACTTGCAGTTGATAGAGATGGCTTTTCAGAAGAAGTTACTAAAATTTTAAAAAATACTAAAAATGTTGAAATAATTGAAGAAGAATTTACTGAAATTCCTGATGATAAAATTGTAATTATTGCAAGTGGACCTTTAACTTCTGATAAGCTTTTTGAAAAGATAAGTGAAATCACAGGAGAAGAATGTTTATATTTTTATGATGCCGCTGCACCTATTGTAACTTTTGAAAGTATAGATATGAATAAAGCATATTTTCAATCAAGATATGGAAAAGGTGATGGAGAATATATAAACTGTCCTATGAATAAAGATGAATATCATAATTTCTACAATGAACTTATAAAAGCTGAGAGAGCAGAACTTAAAAATTTTGAAAAAGAAAAATTATTTGATGCCTGTATGCCTATTGAAAAAATTGCAATGAGTGGAGAAAAAACAATGACTTTTGGACCTTTAAAGCCAAAGGGGCTTATCAATCCAAGAACTGAAAAAATGGATTATGCTGTTGTTCAATTAAGACAAGATGATAAAGAAGGAAAATTATATAATATAGTAGGCTTCCAAACTAATTTAAAATTTGGAGAACAAAAGAGGGTTTTTTCTATGATACCAGGTTTAGAAAATGCTGAATTTATAAGATATGGGGTAATGCATAGAAATACTTTTATCAATTCAACAAAACTTTTAGATAAAACTTTGAGATTAAAAAATAAAGATAATATTTATTTTGCAGGACAAATAACAGGTGGAGAAGGTTATGTTACTGCAATAGCTACTGGAATGTATGTTGCAATAAATGTAGCTAATAGATTGGAAAATAAAGAGGAATTTATTTTAGAAGATATTTCAGAAATTGGTGCAATAGTAAATTATATAACTGAGGAAAAGAAAAAATTTCAACCTATGGGAGCAAATTTTGGAATAATAAGAAGTTTAGATGAAAATATAAGAGATAAAAAAGAGAAATACAGGAAATTATCAGAAAGAGCTATTGAATATTTAAAAAAATCAATAAAAGGTGTATAATAAAAAATGGATGAGAGAATATATATTGAAAAGACTATAAAAAATTTCATATATTATTTAGAGTTTGAAGAAAATAAAAAATATAATACTGTTATCTCTATAAAAAAAGACTTAAATCAATTTTTAGAGTATCTTAATAAGAAAAATATTACCACTCTTGATAAATTAGATGAATTAATAATTAGAGAATATCTAACTGAACTAAAATTTTTAGATTTATCAAACTCTACATACAATAGAAGACTTTCATCTATTAAAAAATTCTATAAATACCTTATAAATAATAATTTAAAAGAAAAAGGAAAAGAAATTTTAATAGAGGGTATAAAAAATAATGGAAAAAAAATTGAATATCTAAATTCTGATGAAATTACTCTCTTAAGAGAAACAATGAAAGAAGAAAGTTTTAATATACTTAGGGATAGACTTATGTTTGAGCTTCTATATTCAAGTGGAATGACTGTGGCAGAATTACTTTCGTTGGGAGAATTAAATTTTAATTTGGAAAAAAGAGAAATATATCTGTTAAAAAATAAAACTTCAAAAGTTTTGTATTTTAGCCAAACTTGTAAAGAAATATATTTAAAATTTCTTATTGCTAAAAAAGAAAAGTTTAAGGAAGAAGATAGTTCAAATATTATCTTTGTGAATAATTCTAATGTAAGGCTAACAGACCGTTCTGTCAGAAGATTGATAAATAAATACTCAGAAAAAGCTAATTTACAGAAAGAGATTAGCCCATATACTCTTAGACATTCTTTTTGTATATATATGTTAAAGAATGGTATGTCTAAGGAATATCTAGCAAAACTATTAGATTTAAAAAGTATTGGACTATTGGATATATATGAAGATTTATGTAAAAAGGAGATTTTATGACGAAAAAGTGTGTAGGTTGTGGTGTGGAATTACAAAACACTGACAAAAATTTACAAGGATATACTCCTAAACCCATTAATAATAAGGAAGATATGTATTGTCAAAGATGTTTCCAATTAAAGCATTATGGAAAATATTCTGTAAATAAAATGACAAGAGAAGATTATAAAAAGGAAGTTGGTAAACTTCTTGATGATGTTAAACTTGTTATTGCAGTGTTTGACATTATAGACTTTGAAGGTTCTTTTGATGTTGAAATTTTAGATATTTTAAGAGAAAAAGATTCCATAGTTGTAGTAAACAAATTAGATTTAATTCCTGATGAAAAACATCCATCAGAAGTTGCTAACTGGGTAAAAGATAGACTTGCAGAAGAAAGTATAGCACCTCTTGATATAGCAATAGTTAGTACAAAAAATGGTTATGGAGTAAATGGAGTTTTTAGAAAAATCAAACATTTTTATCCAGATGGTGTGAATGCTATGGTTATTGGTGTTACTAATGTTGGAAAATCTAGTGTTATAAATAGACTTTTAGGTAAAAAAATTGCAACAGTTTCAAAATATCCAGGAACAACAATAAAAAATACTTTAAATATGATTCCATTTACTAATATAGGTTTATATGATACTCCTGGTTTGATTCCAGATGGTAGGGCCTCTGATTTAGTATGTGATAACTGTGCCCAAAAAATTATTCCATCAGGAGAAATTTCAAGAAAAACATTTAAAGGAAAATACAATAGAATGATAATGATAGGAAATCTAGTTAAATTTAAAATTTTAAACAATGAAGAGATTAAACCTATATTTTCTATTTATGCAGCAAAAGATGTACAATTTCATGAAACTACAATAGAAAAAGCTAAAGAATTGGAAGTAGGAAACTTCTTTACTATACCTTGTGAATGTTGTAAGGAAGAATACAATAAGCATAAAAAAGTAAATAAAACTTTAACAATTAATACAGGAGAGGAGCTAGTATTTAAAGGTTTAGCTTGGGTATCAGTTAAAAGAGGACCACTTAATATTCAAATTACTTTACCAGAAGAAATTGAAATATCTATTAGAAAAGCCTTTATAAATCCTAGAAGATAGTATGAAAAATATAAATAAAACAAATATAAAAAAGAAAAACTTTTTTATGGAAAGATTTTCAACTTTTTCTTTTCTAACATTGATACCTATTGTTGCTTTAATGATATTTGTTTTTATTTCAATGTTTAGAGCTAAAAATGAAGAAGTTGATTTACCAAAAATATTGTTAAAAGATATAAAAACTATGAGAGTAGCAATAGATGACTATTATAAGGCAACAGGAACATTTCCTGACTTAGTTTTAGCAAATTCTGATGAAAAACTTGAGAGTATTTATTATGAAAAAGATGGAGAAAGAATTTATTTTAAAGATTATTTGAGAGAAAGTAGCCTACCAAAAACTCCAACTTTTAAAGATTTGATTGAGTCAAATAAAATATATTTAGTTGAAAATTTTAGAAAAGTAACAAATGATGGTGGTTGGAATTATAATATAAAAACTGGTGAAATTCATGCAAATCTACCCTATAATTTTTTTGAACAGGGGATAGATTGGCAAAATTATTAAAAAGGAGTTATAATAAATGAGTTTATTTGATAAACTTTTTGGAAAAAAGGATAATATAGGAAAAAAAGAACAAGCTGATAAAGAAAAAGAAAGCATTGAAAAAAATGAGAGTAAAATTAGTGAAGTAGGGGTAAAAGAAGAAAATCAAAAAGTTAATATTTCTCAAAGACTCACTAAAAGCAAAGAAGGATTTTTTTCAAAATTGAAAAATATATTCACCTCTAAAAGTAAAGTTGATGATTCTATTTATGAAGAATTAGAAGATTTATTACTACAATCTGATGTTGGACTTACTATGACAACAAATTTAATTAATCAATTAGAAAAAGAAGTTAAATCTAATAAGATTGATAATACAGAAGAAGTTTATGAAGTTTTAAAAAGGTTGATGTCAGAATTTTTATTATCACAAGATACTAAAATTTATTTAAAAGACAATAAAATTAATGTAATTCTAATTGTTGGTGTAAATGGAGTTGGAAAGACTACAACTATTGGTAAACTTGCATTAAAATATAAAAAACTTGGTAAAAAAGTTCTTTTAGGTGCTGGGGATACATTTAGAGCAGCAGCAGTTGAA
>ERZ772920.227-NODE-227-length-33406-cov-11.120866_pt1 | contig 33406 bp, 49 predicted proteins | sample MGYA00511469_ERZ772920 | MGnify/ENA primary metagenome ERZ772920 (study PRJEB29015, sample SAMEA2738069) | human oral metagenome | biome: human oral; feature: human-associated habitat; material: saliva | place: China | collected 2216 ... | reverse complement strand
GCAAGCATTTACGAGCATATCACCGCTCAATCACCGCCAGTACTGTATAATAAAAGCATATTGACGAACGGCGCCAACATCAGCCGTCGCCGCGGATTATTCTAAGAAAGGAAACACCGCCAAAAATGAGTAAAGCCTTCAAGCCATTTACACAAGCACCAGACACCGACCTGCACAGCGTCGACGTAGTCAAAGCCGCGATAAAATACAACACAAAGCTAAAAGCACGCCTGGACAAATTAGAGAATTACTACTTCGGCGACCACGACATTAACAGCCGTCAAACGCAATCAGGCGTGAATAACAAAGTAGTAGTGAACCACGCGAGCTACATCACCGACGTCAATGTCGGCTACTTCCTGGGAAGCCCCGTCGATTATGAAACAAGCGAGGGCGTGAACATCGAGCCAATTATGGACGAATACGACCGCCAGGTCATCGCAGACCTCGACAGCGAAATAGCCCGCGACGTATCAATTTACGGCTACGCCTACGAGTACATCTACACAGACGAGAACAGCGCAATCTTCAGCGCACACTACGACCCGCGCAACGTCGTGCTGGTGCGCGACAATACCGTCAAGCAGTCGAAAATCGGCGCGATTATCTACATACCGCAGACCGACGACAACGGAACCATTAAGAGCTATACGGTTTATATCGCAGACAAAGAATACATAGCCGAATACACGACCGAAGCTGAGCCTAAGAAATTAACAGAGGTAAAACCAAAGCACGCGCACGCAATGGGCGACGTGCCAGTGATTGAATACCGCAACAACCCAGCCCGCACGGGCGACTTCGAGGGAGTTATCGGATTGATTGACGTCTACAACGTATTGCAGAGCGACCGAATTAACGACAAGGCGCAACTAGTCGACGCAATCCTCGCGCTCTATGGCGTATCATTAACCAACCAACAAGTAGAAGACCTGAGAAATAACCGCGTCATCTCATCGATACCGAAGGACGCAAAAATTGAATACATCGTCAAGCAATTAAACGAGTCAGACGCCGAAACGCTTCGCACATCGATTGAAAAAGATATCCACAAAATCAGCAAGACTCCGAATATGAGCGACGAGAACTTTGCAGGCAACTCTTCAGGCGTAGCCCTGAAGTACAAATTGCTGGCAATGGAGCAGAACATCAAGACCAAGGAGCGCTACTTTGAGCGCGGACTTATGGAGCGTATGGCAATCTACGCAAGCTTCCTGAAAGTCAAGAACAACACCGAGCCAATCACCGCCCGCGACGTTGACGCGAAGTTTACGCGAAGCCTTCCAGCCAACGACCTAGAAGTGAGCCAGATGATAAACAACCTGACCGACCACGTCGACGACGAAACGCTCATCAGCCAGCTGTCCTTCGTTCGCGACGCTAGCGAAGTCATCGAGCGATTGAAAGCCGACAAAGAAGACGAGCAGAAGAGCAACGTCGACGACATCAGCGACCTCGAAGAAATCGAGCCAGTAAAGCCAGCAGAGCCAACAGAGCCAAAGCCAGAAGTAGCCGAGGAGTAGGCGCGTGAAGTCCGCGGAATACTGGAAACAGCGCACCGAAAGACGCGGCGCGGATATAAGCCGACACATCGACAGGCAGTCGGCAAACGTTGCAAAAATCTACTCAGACGCGGCAAAGATTGTCCAGCGCGACATCGAGCGAACATATCAGAAATACAGCGACAAGACGGGTATAGACGTCGGTCAGCTTAAGGAACTGCTCAGCCGAGGCGAAACCGACCGCTTCTGGAAAACAGCCGAGGGCAAGCTCAGCCGCCAATACATCAAGGAAAACTACAAGGCACGCATAACGCGACTGGAGGAGTTTAAGCACAACATCTACGCGGAGGCTATGTCAATCACGAAGCCACGAATAGAACTCTCGACGAAAGCGCACGCCGAAACAATCAAGCGAAGCTACCTGAGAACCGCCTACGACATCGAGCAAACGACAGGCAGAGCGCAACAGTTTACGCAGATAAACACCAGAAGGCTAAACCGAATGCTCGCCGAGCAATGGAACGGCGCCAACTACAGCCAGAATATCTGGAGCAACACCAACAGGCTAGCCCAAGACCTGAGCCAGCGCACCGCCGCAGGGCTTCTGGCTGGCAAATCGCCGCAATACCTCGCCCGAGAAGTACGCCAGCGCTTCGACGTAGGAGCTTACGAAGCAATGAGGCTCATACGCACCGAAACCACCTACTTTGAGAACGAAGCCGAAGCCAGGCTATACGAGGAGTTGGGAATAACCGAGTATGTCTTTATGGCGACCCTGGACACCCGCACCAGCGAAATCTGTGGCTCACTGGATGACAAACGCTTCAAGCTATCAGAGCGCGAGGTAGGCGTAAACTGCCCACCAATGCACCCAAACTGCCGCTCGAAGATTAGAGCGTACCTAGGCGACGACGCAGAGCCAACGCTAAGACGCTCACGCCTAGAAGACCGCGAAGACCCAGACACAACACCAAGCGAGGTGAACAGCTACAAGAGCTTTGACGATTGGCAGAGCGGACGAGGCGAGGAAACGCTGAGCGCGAAACCAACAGCGCCACCAATTGACTACGCCATAAACGACGTTATCGGAGCGCAAGGCGAGCCAATGGAGCCAGAGGAGGCTATCCAGGCAAACCCACGCTATGACGAGGGTGGAGGCTACAAGAGCAACTGCCAGAGGTGTGTACCCGCATACGAATTAAGACGCCGCGGTTATGACGTGGAAGCTTTGCCAAACACCCCGAAATTAAGGCGCGAGTTTAGCGGAACCATACGCGAAATGGAGTGGCTCTGGAAGAGAGAGGTCGACTTTTTGGGGTGGAAGAAAATCGACGGCAGGCTATACAAGTCAGAGTATCCTGAAATGGTCAGCCATACGAAAGAATTGCCAGTCGGCTCAAGGCTTCAGGTATTCTTCTACGCCCGCAACGGACGCTCAGGACATACACTAGTAGCCGAGCGCGTAAAATCCACAGCAGGCAACCCAGACGGGCTGAGGTTTATAGACCCACAGAACGGCGAGAGCTTTGACACCCCGCCATATAAAAATAAAATGGAGCGGTGGGGCTTTATTCGCATAGACAACGCAAAAATTGACACGGAAATGCTTCCGTATATCGTGAGAAAATCAAGCAAAACACAACCGCAACCGAAGAAAGGAGCGAAAAGATGAGCATAACAGCAAGCAGAGCCGAATTACTAGTAGGCAAGGGCTACGAGAACGTGGGTGAGATGAAGGGTTACATAATTTACGCGCCGAAAGACGAGGAAACGAAGCTCAAACGCCCGCATTATCTGGTAGTCGACAAGAACACAGGACGCCTGAGGAATATTTACTTCGAGCAATTCAGCGACGACGAGGAAATAAACGCGCCCTTCCTAAAAATCGACGCAGAGATAAAAGCATATGAGAGTTTATTCTAAAATATGCTACAATTTAAGCAAGCAGGACTAAAGCCGAGCTTGTTCGACGGAACTAAAACGGCAACCTTTAAGAAAAGCTGACGAGCTTAAAACGGAAAAGGAGATTAAGGTGAAAGACAACAACGTTGAAAACAACGAAGCACAAGCAGTAGAAAACGCCACGCAGGAGGAGAAGCAGACAGACAGCCACCTGTTCACGCAAGAGGACGTAGACAGAACGGTAGAGAGTCGCTTAGCCAGAGAGCGCAAGAAGTACGACAAGGAACTCGACCGACGCATAGCCGAGTACGACCGCCAAGCCAAGCTTAGCGAAGAGGAGCGCGAAGCAGAGCGACGAGCGCAATCGGAACGCGAGCTAGCAGAGAAAGAGCGACAAATCACGCTGAGAGAAAACCTCTTTAACGCGAAGAACGTGCTTATTGAAAAAGGTATGTCCCACGAGCTGGCAGAGTTGGTAGTAGACGCAGACGTTGAAAAGCAGGAGCAGAATATTGCGACTTTGGAAAAGCAGTTTGGAAAAGCTGTCGAAGTCGCAGTAGCAGAGCGACTGAAAGGAAGCACACCGAAAGCTCCACAGGACAGCGCACAGAGCGCTCAAAAATACGGTGAAGTAACCGTCATCTAAACAATTAGGAGATTATAAAAATGGCACAGGACGCTAAAAGCATTTTGAGCAACACAGACAAAGATAAATTGGCTGTGAGCTACGGCTACGTTATCGAGTCAATTCAGAAAGGCTCACTAGCCGCACGTTTTAAGAACAAGGACTTGTCAGGCGACCCAACAACAGGAAGCGTAGAAGCAAACCGCTTTGTAAACTCGAAGGGCGCAAACTACGGCACAGCCCGCACAGCAGCTAAAGGCGACGCTTTGAACAACAAGGGCAAGGTCTTCGTCCAAATCGACACAGACCGCGAAATTGTCGAAGAAATCGCACAGAAAGATATCAAACTACGCGGTATTCCTGGCATTATCGACAGCCGCAAGAAGAACCACGCACAGACTGTTATCTCAGAAACTGACGCTAAATTCTTCAGCGTTGCCGAAACAGAAGGCTCAGAAGTAGTCGTAACCGCAGAGCCAACAATCCAAGACAAGGTTGAGGCTCTTATTCAGGCAATCGAAACGACAAAGAACGAGTACGTCGACGGCGTTGACCGCGAGATGATTAAATTGTCTTTGACACCAAAAGCTTACGGTAAACTACGCAACTACCTAGACACTGTAAAAATCGGCATAACCACAGACGCTGAAGAAATCCAAGCCTTCCACGGCGTTGAAGTAGTAAGCAACGTACGTCAGACAAAGGACGCAATCGCTTTCGTAGACGGCGCAATTGCACAGCCACTGATTGTCGCACAATACGACGCAGAGAAGCTACCTTTGTCAAACGACTACGCTGCCGAAATGTTCTACAACTACGGCACCAAGGCAGTAACACCTGACTTGATTAAGTGGGCAACAGTAGCCTAGTAGCAACGTAAAAGTAGCAGGCAGAGGCGGGGGCAACCCCGCCAAAGCCACAAGGAGAACAAAGTGAGAACTTTCGAAAACGTAACAACAGGCACGCTCGAGCGAGTAACCAACGAGGCAGTCATCGAAATGATGGTGAACTCTGAACACTACGTCGAGGTAGCCGAAGAGGCGGCACCAGAGCCAAAAAAGGCTAAGGTAGAAGCGCCAAAAGAAGACTAAGAACGAGGCGCTACACGGCGCCTTATTCAGGTATAAGGAGGAACGTGAACAAGGAGCAGAAAGAGCGGATAAAGCTACACATACAAAGCCTACGCTCGAATGAACAACAACGCGACGAAGCGCTCGAGGACTTCGTTATTGAAGAAATCGCAGACCGCGTCAAATTATACCTGAACGCCGACGAAATCGAGCCGCGACTCGAGCGGATTGTAGCGCGAATTGTCGTAGCCAGCTTGGCGCAAGCAAGCGAACAAAAAGCGAACGGCAACATTGAGCAAGCAGTCCAGAGTATCAGCGACAACGGTCAGTCAATCTCATACAAAGACGGTGTGAAGAACTACTACGCAAGCGCGACAGATAGCGAGCTACTGGGCGGCTTTGCAGAGCTTCTGGCACCGTACAGGAGGGCGAACGTTGCGGGGGCTAGATAATATGAAAGCGGCAATGGCGCGGACGTTTTATGACAAGGAAGCCGAGCTATTGAAGCGACAGACCGCGAAGGCTTTCGACGGAAGCAACCGCACCACGTACGTAACGGTCGGCAAAATCGTCGGCAATATTCAGACATCAGTGAGCCGTCGGCTTATTGAGAACTACGGACTGGACGAGGACACGGAGCTAACTATCACAATCTCTCCTTTATCGCCCGCAGAGATAGGCGATAGGCTAAAATACGCGGGAAAAGTTTATGTCGTACAATCAATAAAGCCGCGGGACAGCCACGTGCTGATAGCCGCAACGAGCGTAAAGATATGAGCGCGTCTATATCTTTCCAGAACCTCGGGCAAATCCAGGCTCGCTACAGCAAGCTAGAGAAAGCCAAGGGCGTGGCGCAGGCAGTGAACAGAGCCGCGCTGGAAGTTGAAGGACAAGCACGCGCACTCGCACCCGTTGACACAGGCGCACTGGCGAACAGTATCACGATGAAGCCAGCGACCGCGAACAGCGGCGAAATCACGGCGGAAGTATACACAGACAAAGAATACGCGGCGTTTGTTGAATACGGAACAGGTCAGCGCGGAGCGGCAACAGCGCAGAGCCAACCACTGAACGGCTCAATTGCATACGGCGACACCGCAGGACAGGTAGCTCAGCCGTATATGAAGCCAGCACTCGAACAAGTGCGCAAGCGTTACGCCTCAATAGTGAGGTCAGAGATTAAGAACTAAGGAGAAGCAAAGTGTCAGTATCGCGGAAATACATCTATGATATGCTCAGCTCGGTCGACCCGAACGCTGACGTCATACAAGGAGCAACGGCTCAATTAACGAAACTGCCAGCAATCACCTTCTCCTTAGCAGGCAATCAAACAAAGTACACGCTTGACAGCGAATATATCGGCTCAATGACGGTCTATAAAATCGACATCTGGACGAGGGACGCCACTCAAGCCGAACAGCTTCTTCAGCGCACGAGCGACATATTGTGCGCCGAGGGCTGGTCAATGGACAGCGCGAGCGATATGCCTACAGCACAGGACGACCTGGTGCATATCACATCACGCTTCCACGGCGTAATATGCTAAAATAAAAGCGTAAAGCATTAGAAAGGAGTACCACTATGGCAGGTACACGAACAATGGGAACTCGACTCGAAAAAGTCAAGGCGAAAGACGAAACCGCAAACCTAGTTATTGGTAAATTGACCTCAATCGGCGAAATCGGCGTAGAGAGCGATGAGCAAGACACAACCACTCTCGACACAGAGGGCGGCTACAAGGAGTTTATCGCAACCACCAAGGACGCAGGCGAGGTAGCAATCGCTGGTAACATCGTAAAAGCCGACGAAAAAGGCACTATCGCTAAATTACTAGCCTTAGCCGAGAACCAAACACTTCAAGACTGGATTGTAACATATCCGTCAGGCGCAAAGTGGCAATTCAAAGGCTTTATTAAGTCTTTCAAGGACGGTGAAAAGACCGTCGACGGCTTGGCTACTTTCTCCGCAACAATCCGCGTGAGCGGCAAGCCAACCTTCACTCCAACAGAGCCAGACACTCTTTAAGGAGAACAAAAAGCGAACGGGTGGCGCTATATCCGCCCGACCCACAGCAATATAAACGAGGTACGAAATAATGGCAGAAGCCGAAAAGCTAAATCTAAAGTTTAACGCACGAATAGTCGACAGTATCGAAAGAGCCGTCGGCAATGTTTCTATCGAACATATCGCCGCAGACGGAAGCGTGCGTGCTTTATCAAAGATATTAGAACACGCACTCTGGGACGAGAACGCCCAAAGATACGGCGTTAGCTCAAAGGTAGCCCTGGACACACTGGACGCACAGTTTGAAGCAGGACGCGACAAGTACGATATTATGTTAGACGTAACAGAGGCGCTTGTGGAGGCGGGTTTTTTACCGCAGAACACGAACGTCGAAGCGATGAGGCGCAACAAAGCCGAGGTGAACGAGGCTCTGGCGGACATAAACTAGAGCGCAGAGTATCGCAGGCGCTAGGTTTATCGACATACGGCGCGCAATGGCGCCACCACGAAATCACAGCGCTAGAAATAGGCTTAGACCTGAATTACTACTGGGAATTAACGCCAAAGCAGTTTCAAAAGCACTTAACGGCGTACCACACCAGGAGAAAAGAGAACGAAAAGCGAACAGACCAGCTGAACTACCTCCTCGGCGCATACGTCGGCTCAGCTGTGAACAACGGAAAGCATTATCCAAAAGAGCCTTTCCTATCGCAAAAAAAGCGGCGCGCAATGACCCCCGAAGAAATGGAGGAGCAGGCAATCCGCAACACGATTAAACTAGGAGGTAACCTACAATGACAGTCGACGAGCTAAAGCTGCTTATAACCGCGAATGCCGACCAGATGAGAAAAGAAATCGGTCGCGCCCGCGCAGATATTGACGCAATCGCTTCGAACGCGACCAAAGCCTCGTCGACCGTTTCGGGTTCTTTCCGCGGAATGGGCGCAGGAGCCGTCGCAATGGGTGGATTAGTAGCCGCTGGTATATCGAAAGCCATAGGCGCTATCACATCGACCCTAGGCGACGCCGTATCACGCGTTGATACGCTAAACAACTTTCCGCGGGTTATGGGTAACCTGGGTATCTCAGCCGAAGACGCCCAGAAATCAATAGACTATATGAGCCAGAAGCTCGTAGGACTGCCGACGACGCTCGACACAGCCGCAAGCGCCGTGCAACGCTTGACAGCCGCGAACGGCAACGTCAAAGCCAGCACCGAAATGTTCCTGGCAATGAATAACGCCATAATTGCAGGAGGCGCACCAGCACAAGTGCAAGCGAGCGCAATAGAGCAATTAAGCCAGGCTTACGCGAAGGGCAAGCCTGATATGATGGAATGGCGCAATATGATGACCGCAATGCCTGCTCAATTGAAGCAGGTAGCCCAGTATATGGGCTACGCAAGCTCGAACCAGCTCGGCGAAGCCTTGCGAAGCGGAACCGTCAGTATGAACGACTTTATGAAGGCTATGATAGAGCTGAACCAGAACGGAGCCAACGGAATAAAGCCGTTCTCAGAGCAAGCCCTAGGCGCCGCGGGCGGAATTGAAACAGCCATAACGAATATGAAAACAGCCTTCACCCGAGGGCTGGCGGACATTATGAACGCAATCGGTCAGTCGAACATCGCGGGCTTCTTCCAGATGATAACAAACGCGATTAACGCCGCAATACCGTACGTAGTAGGCTTTGTGAAGGTTATGGTTATGGCGGTGAGCTGGATAGGCTCACTCTTCGGCGGCGGAGGCAAGAAAGCCGAGGGAATGAAGAAAGCGGTCGACAGCGTCGGTAAATCAATGGGTGGCGTAGGCGCAGGCGCGGCAGGAGCAGGCAAGCAACTCGGCGGAGCCGCAGGGCAAGCAAAGAAGCTCAAGAAAGAGCTGGCAGGCTTAGCGGCGTTTGATGAAATGAACGTCCTGAAAGAGCCAGAAGACAACGCAGGCGGTGGCGGCGGAGGCGGTGGCGACGCAGGCGGCGGCGGTATGGATATGAGCGGCTTAGACTTTGACCTGGGCAATATGGACAAGGGCGCAAGCAAAGCCGACGAAATCGCGCAGAAAATCAAGGACAGCTTCCTGAAAGCTTTCGAGGTTATTCAAAACACAAAGTCGTGGCAGGCTTTCGCGACTGGCGTAGGTAAAATCTTCGACGCTTTGGCAAACAACGGCAAAAGGGTATTCTCGAGCATTAGCAACATAGTAGTAGCGCAGACAAGCGCTTGGTCGACGGTTATCGGACAGCGCGCTGGAGAAATTGACGAACACTTTGCAAATCTGCTTACATCAATGGGTACCACAATCGCGACGGAAATAAACCTCTTAGCGGCGCCATTTGTAGGCTTCTTCGAGGGACTAGAAAGCGTGATAGTACCGCGAGCCGAAGAAATTGCCAACAATTTTACTACCGCATTTTTGGGCGCTATGGACATCACCGCGAAGCTGTACGAGCTGGCGAACTCTTTCTTCGAGCCGCTGGTGGAGCCATTAAGGCAAGGCTTCTCAGACATCGGCTACTTGGCGGGTACAATACCCGCAGACCTCCTGCAAGGACTAGCCGACGCCACGCCACAAATCGTCGACAACCTGACAGGTCTTATGGAGAATATGAAGAGCGTCTTCACGCAGATAAGCACCATAGTAGGCACAATCTGGACGGACTTCACAGGCACCCTAAAAAGCACCTGGGACACATACGGAAAAGACATATCAAAGGGAATAGGCGAGTTTCTGGGCAACATCACGGGAACATTTAAGCGGCTCTACTCAGACGTGCTAGAGCCAATTATTAAGCCATTTTTGGACGAGTTCCAGAAGGTCTGGAAAGACCAGCTACAGCCCGCGCTGAAAGCCGTAACCGACTTTATCGGCAAATTAGTAGCAGGCGCGCTCGAAATCTACAACAAGTTTATAACGCCAATCGTCAACTGGATTATTAGCACATTTAAGCCAGTCTGGGTCGCCCTAGGCACGACAATCGGCGGAATAATAAACACCGCGCTAAGCACAATCGGAGGCTTTGTACGCGGCGTATTTACGGTACTCGGCGGACTGGTTGACTTTATCGCGGGCGTTTTCACAGGCAACTGGAAGAAAGCCTTCGAAGGGTTGAAGAGCATTGTAGGCGGCGCGCTTGGCGCGCTTGGAGCAATCGCAAAGGCACCTATCAACGCGTTGATTGACATCATTAACGGCTTTATCAATGGCTTGAACCAAATCAAAATACCAGATTGGGTGCCAGGCGTCGGCGGTAAGAATATGAACATACCGAAAATACCGAAGCTCGCCCGCGGTGGTGTCGTTGACCGCGCAACCCTTGCCGTGGTCGGTGAGGCAGGACGCGAGGCAGTTGTGCCACTCGAGAATAACACAGGCTGGCTCGATAAAATCGCGAGCCAACTGGCGGAAAAAGGTGGCGCAGGAAGCCAGGCTCAGACTATAATAGTAAAAATTGGCGAAGACGAACTGGTGCGTCGCGTCATCGACGGAATTAACGACCAGAGCTACTTAAACAATCAAGGGGTGATATTGGTATAACATTATGGCAGAAGCACTTGTAACAATCGAAGGCGTCGAGATACGAGAATTAAAGAAGTACGACGTGCAAGCGAGCAAGCTCTGGAAGGACGCGGGGCGCAATATGAGAGGCAGTATGAGAAGCACGCTGATAGGTATCTTTCCGAAACTAGAGCTGGAGTTTGTGCCTATGGAATACGCCCGAGCGGCGCAAATCGCGGGAATATTGAACCGCCCCTTCTTCAATGTGCGCTACTTCGATATCCACACCAACTCTTACAAATCACAGACATTTTACGCGAATGACCTGAAGCTAGGAGTGCTTGACCGCAGACGCGGACTAGTAACCGACTTCAAGGTGAACCTGATAGCGCAGGAGGCACAGCGATAGTATGCACGAGCGACACTTAGACGACTTGCGAGAGCGCCAGGAGTTTATAAACGGCTTGGATATACCCGCCCGTGAAATGGAGCTGTTTCTTCAGACTATGGACGAGGGCGAAGAAATCACAATGACAGACCGCGACCTGATTATAAGCGCGACCCTTGAAAGCGAAGTGCCAGGAATTGGTCGCCTCGAAATGCAGAAGCTCACGCTCACACACCTCGAGGGCAAAGAGCTACTCGGGCGCAAGTTTGTTCTTCAAGTGAGCGCAGGAAAGCGGGACGGCGCAGGTCAATTACCGCCACCCCTAAACCTCGGCACATTTTACGTGGTATCGTCGGAAAAAATCAAAGACAAGGACGAGGTCAAAGTAACCGCATTTAACCAGACGCACGCATTAACCGCGGAATACAAACCCGAGCTATTCACATACCCGACAACCGCAAACGAGCTACTCCAGCAAATCTGCGGCGTTTTGAATATCTCGCCGACAATGAACCAGGCGAACATCGATATCGACATAGAGCAAGACCTTTATAAAAATATTCACGGTATACAATACCGCGAAATCATCGAGGAATTGGCGGCTTTAACGGGAAGCATAGCGCGCTTTAACAGCCGCGGCGACCTGGAGTTTTGGTGCGCGAACGACCTCGAAGGCGAAACCGACAAACACCACGTCAAAATACCAGACGGCGCGCTGATTAAATTGACAGAGCTGGAAAAATACGGAGCCGTGAACAGCCTGGTGCTAGCCAGAAGCCCACAAAATGACAACGTAGCCGAAACCGAGCCAGGCGCGAACCCAATTGTTGAGGCGACAATCACGAACAACCAAATCATCGACAAGCGACGCGAAGCGGTGAAGGCTAAACTCTTTCCATATTTTAAGAGCTTGACCTACTACCCGTTTGAAGCCGAAACGAGCGGCGTCATAGGCGCACTGGTCGGCGACATCGTCGAGATTAACGGCAAGCGCTCCGTAGTTATGGGGCGCAAATTGACCCTGGACGGCGGAATTAAAGAAAATCTCTGGTGCAAAGACCCAGCACGCACAAAAATTAACTACAACCGCACGAGCAACATCGACAAGCGCATAAAGAACACGGAACTATACGTAGATAAACAGGAGCAGGTTATTCGCGGAGTAGTGAGCGACGTACAAACGCTCGGCAACGTAGTGAACGACAACCACACAGAAATCACGCAGAAGGTGCGCGAAATCACTAACAAGATACAGCGCGCAGGCGGTAATAACCTCCTGAGGAACTCCGCCTTCTTTTATAAATCGAAGGAGAAGCCAGACGACACAGCACCAGAGCCGAACCTATACAAACCTTGGAGAGAGGAAACGCTAAGCTCGCCCTCGATTATCGACGTAGCGCCGAGCGCGGAGGCGAAAGCCAACGGCGGTATCTCAGGCAACAACCTCTTCTTAAGAGGTAGGAGAGTAAGCCAGACCGTGAAAATCCGACGCTCGAAGACCACAGACACAGAAGAAACGCGGAGCTACTACACATTAAGCTGTCTGATTAAGAAGAGCGCGCTAGGAATTGCAGGTATTCTCGTACGCACCGCGACAGTGCCAACCGAGAACCTCTGCTATACACAAATCGGCGAAGGCGAGAGCGCCTTTTACAAGCGCCTGGAATGTGAGCCATTTTATACAACCGCAAGCGACGAGGTCATAGTTGAAATCTGGGCAAACGGCGACGCAGAGGCAACCTTTACGGACATAATGCTAGCGCACGGCAGAAGCTCGGCAAACTGGGAGCAGGCGAGCGGCGAGGCAATGAGTACCTCTGTAACAATGAACGAGTACGGCTTGATAGTGAAGTCGGATATTTACGACGGAGCCTACACAGCAATGACACCGCTCGAGTTTTCAGGATACGCTGAGTCAGGCGGAACCCAACAGCGCGTTTTCACGGTGAACGGCGAGCGAACAATCGTTACAAAGTTTTCAGCGAAAGACGAAATAGTGCTGAACCCTATAAAGCAAATCGCAATTAAAACTGGAAGTATTAAAGGCGTCGCATTTATTGACAGCGGAGAGGAGGACTAAATAGTGGCAACATCTGGACGAATTGAAACTGGCAGGTATAACGGCACTTGCTTCTATTTTCAATGGCAACTAGGCGGACAGGACGTAGGCACGAACCGCTCAGTTATTCACTGGCAGGTCGGTATAAACATCGCGAACAACGCACGCTGGTACAGCAACGCGGTGCGCTTGAATATAACGACCGTAAACGGAAGCGGCAACATCGCGAGCGGTGTCTGGTCGAACATCAGCGGTAACGGCGACCACCAACTCGGCGGCGGAATAATGGACATCTACCACAACAGCGACGGAGGTAAAGCCTTTAGCGCTGGAATGTCAGGCTCACTGTATGGAAGCGGAGCGCTTGAAACCAGCGGCGGCTGGGAATTGCCAGCAATACCGCGAGCCAGCTCGCCAACATTTACAAAGGGCTTGTACACCGTGGGCGAACCTATCGCCGTCAATATGAACAAGAAACACTGGAGCTTTCATCACAACGTCAGTATTCAGATACCCGACGGCGCAGAAATCAAGCGTCAGGACGGCTTCGTAGGTGACCAGTACGTCTGGACACCAACCCCGCAAGAAATCGACACTATTTACGAGCGAATGAAGGACACGCGCCAGACAAGCCTAGGTGTGGACACTTGGACATTTAACGGCGGCTCAATGATTGGCTCAGGCTTCCAGAATGTAACAATTGCCGTGAACGACAAAGAAGCCGCCCCTCTCTTTTCAAAGATTGACGCCCGCGACACAAACGCAACCAGCAAAGCCGTAACAGGCAACGACCGCGTCTTTATTCAAGGAATATCGACAGTAGTCGCAACGATTGCCGACGCCGACAAGATGAAAACGCGCCTAAAAGCGACACCGAAGAGCTACTCAATAAAGCTCGTCGACAAGACCGCGACAATCGCACACGACGAAAAACAGAACGGCAAGTCATACGAAGTCGAACTCGGAACGATTAGTCAGAAAGGAAGCCAACGCTTGGTTATTCAGGCGACAGACAGCCGCGGCTTAACCGCCGAAGCCTTCAAGGACTTGAACTTCATCGAATATGACACGCCGAAAATCACAGCGACCGCCGAGCGAAAAAACAACTTTGAAAATGAAACGAAGCTCAGCGTCAGCGGAACCTTTGCGCGCATAACCGTAGACGGAACCGACAAGAACCGAATAGAGCCAGACAGCCTGCGCTATCGCTGGAAGCAGGACGACGGCGACTGGAACGCTTGGATAAAGCGCGACTTCACGCAGGGCGAGGGAGCCTTCACAATGACACCCGCCTTTTTATCAATGGCAAACTCCTCGAAGTTTATTATAGAAATCGAAGTGCGCGACAAATTGAATACTTCAAAAACGCAAATCTCTCTCGACCGAGGCGTGCCTATTATGATGATATCGAGCAGTAACCGCAACGTCGGTATCGGCAAAATGCCAGCCGAGGGCAGAGCGCTGGATGTCAAGGGTAAAATCTATATGAACGAGAAGCCGCTCGAAACGCCAACACGCGTGCGCTCTTTCCGAGCCTTAGGCTTGACAGAGATAGAAGCAGAAGTTGCGAGCGAATTGCCTGCTGGGTACACGCGAAAATACGTAGACGTAACACAGAACCAACAACTGCCTAGCACACACTTCGTTTATGGTACTATAAACTGGGGACGAGCGCAGACCGTCGGTGCGCATATGACAGCGCCACGCTCAGGCTACTACGAAATAGCCGTAGCACAGACAACGATAAACAATCACAACCGACTAGGTGGCGACCGTATGGCGGTAATAGCGCTAGACTTGCCACAGGGTGAGTACAACGTGGACAGAGCCTTCTACAACGCGATAGCAATCGTCTCTCAGCACGCAGGCTCACTGCCAGTTATGGCGGCGAGGCGCGTTTTCATCAAGAAGGGTCAAAACATCTCAATTTTCGCGGGAACTATGGCGTCGGAGGAAGGCTTTTATAAAATCCAGCTGGTCGAATGGGAAGGCGACTTGTCCGAGGACATTTAAGGGTGTTAGAATAAAAAAATGGAAGCAAGCGTAACGACATATCTGGCAACGCAAGGCGTACTCGGTATAGCCGTCATCGCTTTATCTACCGCGGTTTTCAAACTCTGGAAGAAGAACGAGGAGCTGAACCAAAAGCTCGTCGAAATCGCAGGAGCGAACGGACACGAGATGATAGCGTTTTACAAGCAAGACGCCGCGAACGAAGCCGAGAAGTCAAAAGCAATTACTCAGATGTCGCACTCAATCGACCTATTAACTGAGAAGATTAACCGAGGGGGTAATTAAAATGGACACAGCCGCAGTCATACGAGCGGAATTATACAGCGTGGACATCGAAGCCGCCCGCGAAGAAGCGCGAAAAGCGCGACAAAATACACAGCAAGCCTACGTAAATCTGGCAAAGAACAGTCAGAAACTAGAGCAACGAATACGTGAAAACCATTTTCACATCACGCTAAAAAAGGCGGTCAGCGCGCCGAAAAAACAGCCGAAGAAACCATAGAAAAATGTTTATAACTATAACCGCAATTGCGCGTATATTGATAGCGACAGCACTTGTCGCTATTATATTGCGACAGATAGAACTTTACAGACTGAAAGCACCGAAAGAAGTGCGACACTTGAAAGTATTGTTACTCATTTTATCGATATCATTATTGACGAGCAACGCAATTTTACTTATTCAGTGGATTATCGGAGCCTACACACATATCGAAATCGCACCAGAGCCGAAAGGCTACGACGGTCTACTTTACTCTATCGTCGATATATTAGATGATATAATTACGGTAATAATACTAAGGCTCATATATAAGGAGGGCGAAAAATGACAGAAATGACAGAGCTACTAGTGCAATCTTTGCAAGCGTTTGCTTTGTATGGATTAGCGACGATATCGTACACAATCCTGTCGGCTTGGTCGAATATTAACGTTTGGAAAATCAGCGAAGGCTTCGACAAGAAGCTGTGGCTAAACGGGCTAGCAAAATACGCGCTCCTAGGCGCAAGCACGATAGTGATTATCCTAGTGGCAAAGGCGCTCCTTATCTTTGCGCCGAATTGGGGAATTGAATTACAGGGCGCGAACCAAATCAGCTCGCAGATTATCTTCGGCGTATTGGCGGCAGGAATTGCAGGTATGGTGCTAAAGAATATCCAGAAATTAGCCGAAATCTACGGCGTCAGCCAGAAGAACCTGGACAAAATCACAACCAGCGCGCTCGAAAAAGAAGACGCAGAAGCACCGCTGGTTGTTGACGTGGCAGACCTTCCAGGAGGCAAGAAAGCCAAAGACGCAGACGTAGAAAAGGCGGTAGAGAAATCGGGCGCAAAGGCGCTCCTGGACAGCGGACGCGGCGCAAGCGTACCAACAGACAGCTGGCAGAGTTTCCGAAACGCGGTTATAAATCAAGCGTTTGACGTTGACGGCGCATACGGCGCGCAATGCTGGGACGGAGGCGCGCTCTTCTGGCTGAACGCAGTCGGGCGCACATTATCGACAGGCGGCACAGGCGCGGCACGCGGAGCCTGGGAAGCAGCTCGTGGTTACAACGCAGGTAGCGAGTTTGAACTCATAACCGACCGAAACGCAATCCAGCCAGGCGACTGGCTCTTCTTCGGCGGCACGCAATGGGGACACGTCGGAATGGCGGTATCGAACAATCTCGGCGGCTACGTGAGGCTATTAGGACAGAACCAGACGGGCAACGGCAACGGCGCACCGTTTACTGAAATCAATATGAACCTAGGAAGCTTCCTTGGCGCAATGAGGCTCAAGCGCTGGCACATCGCACCAGCACCGCAACCACAGCTATCACCCGACGAGGTAGCCGCGCAGGTTATCCGCGGCGATTGGGGCAACGGGGACGACCGACGCGCACGATTAGCAGGAGCAGGATACAACCCTGACGATATCCAGAACCGCGTGAACGCGAAGCTATCACAGGCAACGCCAGCACCAGAGCCAGAAGCACCGCGCTTCAATGTTGGCGATATTGTCCAGCCAAAGGTAGCCGTGGACTACAACGGCACGCCGCTGACACAATACGACAACAACTACGTCATCACCGAATTGATAGGCGACCGAGCCGTGCTATCAGCCCGCGGGCAAGTTTGGGCGGCTTTGAATACAAACAACATACGAAAGGCTTAGAACAATGACGGGTGCGGAAATCCAGCGAGAACTAAACGCGACGATTAAGAACAGTAAAGGTATCAGAGAGTACGACTATCTCTATACGCGATTATTGCACAGGACGAACGTCTGGCTATTCAAGAACAAGCTCCACCGCGATTATTCAGTGATTAACGACAGCGGTCGCGTCTTTATCGTAAACAGGCGCACGCAGGAGCGCATAAACGAAATCTGCCCCGACGTTTTACGGGGCGGAAAGCGCGGCGAATACGTAGTGTATAATGTACTTATACTCAGCGCAGAGGGCGGACGACCGCAAGCGCTCAGAGAAAGGAAGCAGTATGTACCAAATCGAAGTCGAACCGAACGCCGAAGGTAAGCTCATCATAGAGCTATACGGCGACAAGTACGAAATCGTCGTAAAAGAGCCGAAACCAAAGGCTAAAAAAGAAGAAAAACCCGCCGAGAAATAGAACAAAAGGCGAACAAGAAAGAGGGCAAAATAGCCCTCTTTTCTGTTGCAAAAATTACATAGCCACTGGCGGAAAATCCGCGCTTGTCATATAGTAAGAGTACATTAAAAATTAACCAGCAAAGGGGTCTAAAATGGAGCGAAGAAACGCCAAAGACACACTCGTCCTAGTATCAAAAACTGGGGACTTTTTACTAACCAAAGACGAAGCGCGAGAGGTCGCCGTCAAAATCTCAGAGGGCTATAAAAATATCGCAATTCAAGGCGCGATACTTGCGACGCACTCAATCGACGGAATACTGCCATACGACAGATACCGCGACAGCGCCAGGATTAAAAACCGCGGCTTTATCTGCCTACACGAGAACTTCCACCGAGCGAACGAACAGTGCGCCTGCTCGCGACTTCAAGCAATCGACAAGAATAAGCAAATCGACGCGAAAGCAAAGCCGACAACCGAAGAAGAAGCTCGAGGCACAGCCGCCCGCGAATACATACGCGAAAATCTCAAAAATCCAGACGCGCTGAAAGACGCAGACGCCCGCGAAGCGTTTGTAAAAAAGCGCACCGCGGAAATCTTAGCAGAAAACGCGTCAGACGCGCCAGGAGCGCCGTAAAAATTAAAGACGATAAAGTTACGGGCTTGAACGCCAAAACGCAAAATAAAGCGGAATGAATAGCAAATAGAAGCATTATGCAACGAAGGAGTCAAAGAAATGCTAAAAAATATACCATTTTACGCAAGTCTACTAAATCGAGAACTAGCCAACGGAAAAATAACCAAACACAGCCACGTGCTGGTTTACGGAGCCATAGAAACGCACGCGCTCGGCGATTATGGCTGTATTGCGAGCAACAAAACAATCGCCGCAGAAACAGGCTTCACAGCTGGAACCGTCGCGAATATTATCAGCGAGCTAAACGCGTCGGGGTGGGTCAAGGTGAACCTAGACGAAAAGAACCATAGAGTGAATATAGAGCCAAAGCTAACTATAAACGTCCCAACATTTTCACAAGGAAGTCAAGAGCCAACAGAGGTAAACCCTTCACCCGCCGAGGAACACCCCCTACCCCGCCGAGGAACCCCCCCTACACCCGCCGAAGAACCCCCCTATCACCCGCCGATGAACATAGAATACAGTAATAGAAACAGTAATAGAAACAGTAATAGAAATACTCTACTTGTCCGCGAACGGACAAGCGAGGTGAGTAAAACCTCCGCAGAAGCTGCTGAAATAGTCGAAAAAATGCACGAAATGATAAAAAAACGACTACCAAACAGGGCGAACAAAAAGCGAACACAAGCACAGCTCCAGAAAGACATCGAAACCATAGAGAAAATCCACAGGCTAGACGGTTACAGCTACGCCGAAATTAACGCAGTGATGAAATGGTCGCAGGAGGACGACTTCTGGTCGCAAAATATTCTCTCAACCGCAAAGCTCCGTAAGCAGTTTGACAAGCTAGTGCTTCGAATGAGAGCCGAGCAGAAGAAAAAGCGGGACAATATCGCTTTCATTTAAGGGCTAAAAAATCTTTGAAAATCTTCACAAAAAGGCTTGATATTTTTGAGAGGGTACAATATAATGAAAGTACAGCAAACGTAAGAGAAAGGTAAAACTATGCAAGAATGCAAGCACGAAAACGCATATCTCGAAGCCCCTTGTTGTGGACAGGGCGAGAGCGGTTACGTCGAGTGCGCCTGCGGCGGAACATACGCGATTGTATGTCCAGACTGCGGCGAAGAAGTCGACGAGGAAACCAAGAAGCGACTAATAGAAGAACTGGAGAGCGCAGATGATTGCAGCGAATAGAACAGCCGCCCTAGCAGATAAACTGCTACAAATGGCGCTACACGACGAACTGGTAAACGGCGAGTATAACGGCGACCTACTCGCCCTCGCCAACGAGCTGGCGGAGGCGGTAATCCTGCCAATCGACGACAGCGGCGAGTTTATCGCCTTGCACGCCCCGCGAATGCAGAAGCGACACCTAGTCGAAATCCTAGCAGGCGAAACCACCCGCGGAATTATCGCGCCCGTCCAAATGGAAATCCAGGACGGCGACGAAGTCCTAGAAATCCACTACGAGCCACTCGCGAGCCGAATTAACAACCAAATATTCACCGCTTGCCGCAGAATGACAGGCAACGGCTTAGTAAGGTCAAGCACAGACCCTGAAAAGTTCTTAGAGCGAGCGATTGAGCGCTTCACACGCACAAAGCCTGGCACAAATTGAGCCACTACAATATAATAAAGTAAAGCAACTAAACAAGGAGAACGAAGTGGAAAAAATCAACGACATCATAGCAGAAATCAAAGACGAACTCGAAAAAATGGAGATAGACGTAGACAGCAAAGACGCACGCGCAAGCCTACGCTACGTGAGAGAGGCGCTCATAGAAGAGTCGCGCAAATCAGCCGACAAGCGCGTGGTAGGCAAGAACGGAGCGCGAACGCTCGCGGGTATGATTGCGAAATGGCTGAACCTGAGCCTGCCCCTCGACGGTGTCAACGTCGTCATATCGGGCGCGAATATGACAATGGTTACATATCAGGGCTATAAGAACAAAGTGCTGAAATTGCACCCGAACGCGACCTTTGACGTGCAAGTAGTGCGCGAAGACGACGACTTCACAGTCGAGAAGCAGAGCGGCAAGGTTGTCTATTCTCACAAGATTAAGCCTTTCAGCAACTCAAAAATCGTGGGCGCGTATTGTGTGATTAAGACAGGCGACGCAGAACACTACGAAGGTCTGTCCGCCGAAGACTTCGAAAAAATGAAGAAGAGTAGCCGCAACAACTATCTCTGGGAAAAGTGGGACACGGAGTTCTGGCTAAAATCGGTCATAAAGCGAGCCTGCAAGCGCTACTTCTTTGAGGAGGTGAAAGACATCGACACAATCGACAATTCAGACTACGGACTAGCCGAAGAGCCGCAAGAGGACGCCTTTGAGCGATTAGAAAAAGCCGAAACGATAGCCGAATTAAAAGCTGCCTACGCGAGCCTATCGCCAGCGGAGCAAGCCTACGCCGCAACAATCGCACGCGAAAGACTGCGAAAAATCAAAGAAGCAACCACAACAAAAGTCGAGGGCTAAAATGGACACGACGAACCACGAGCAGGGAACCGAGGACTGGTATAAAGACCGCCTCGGTATTCCGACCGCCAGCCGCTACGGCGATATCCTCGCCAAGCGCGGAGGATTGGCAAGATACGAAAGCACTAGTCGCAAGAACTACCTCGCCGAACTATTGACCGAGCGACTAACTGGTCAACCATACAGCCGCTACGGCAAGACTAAGTATATGGACTGGGGTACGCAAATGGAGCCAGCCGCAAGGCTCAGGTATGAGCTAGAAACAGGCAACACAGTAGAAGAGCGCGGCTTAAAGAAGCACCTCTTCCTCGATACAGGAGCGAGCGCCGACGGAATAGTCGAGGTCGACAACTGGCGAGGCGAGGGCAAAGGCGGTATAGAAATCAAGAACCGCACACCAGCGCACCACCTGGAAGCGCTGACGACAGGCAAAGTGCCGTCAATTTACATACCGCAAATCCAGGGAAATATGATGTGCGACAAGGAGCGCCGCTGGTGGGACTGGGTCAGCTACGCGCCAGACTTTTCAGAGAATGCACAGATAGTCATAGTGCGCGTCTATCGCGACGAGGACTACATCAAGAACCTCGAAATTGAGGTGGCGTTATTCATCGACGAATTGAAAGCCGCAGAGAAAAAAGTCCGCGAATATAAAGTAAAAGTATTGTAGCGTTACATAATTTTTGATATAATTAAGACACAATAAACTAAAAGAAAGGGTACGTATGAACGAAGCCAACCAAGAACTACGCCAAGCGGCGAACAAACAAATAGAAGCAATCTCACCGCTTAAAATCAAATCAAACGAATTACTCGAGCGAGCCAAGAACATCAAGGTCGAAACAGCCGCAGACGTAAAGACTGCCAAGGAAGTCATAAAAGACATCACAGCACACAAGAAGTCAACCGAAGAATTGCGAAAGAACTTTACGCGACAATTGGACGACGTGAAAAAGCAGTTCATCAGCGCAGAGCGCGACATCTTAGCGCCAGCCGAGGAAGCTCGCGGAATTGTAGCTAACGAAATCCTAGCCTTCGAGCGCGCCGAGGAAGAGAAGAAGAAGCGCGAAGCCGAGCGCGTCTGGGTAAGCCTCCTAGAAATCAAGAACGCGGTAGCAATCGACGACGCAAAAACCCTCGAAGACGTCGACAACTGTGAAAAAATCGCGGAGGAGCGCATAGCCGCACTAAATGACGACGCGAAGCACCCGCTCGCAATTGCCTTTATCGGCAAGCTGCGCCAGGAAATCGCCGAGCGAAAAATCGAGCTGGCGAAAAATCCAGAAACGGAAAAGGAAGAAGCTGAACAACAGCTCGAAATTGACAAGGCAAAAGCCCTCGCGGAAAAAATGGAAGCCGAAGCCAAGGCGGCGGCTCGCGCAATGGAAAAAGAAGCACCAAAGACAGGAAGTCGCGAAAAAATCACCGTCGAAATCGTGAACGCGAACGAAGTACCTCGAGAGCTTTGTGTACCGAGCGAGAGCCTCATCAAGGATTATGTAAAGAAAACGGGCGCAGACATAGTGCCTGGCTGTATTATTAAAAGAGAGCGCGTCATTTAAGAAAGGAGCTTATAAAAATGGCAGATATTAACAACGTAACGCTAGTAGGAAGGCTGGTGCGCGACGCAGAAGCGCGCACCACAAAGTCTGGCAAAAACATAGCCGCGTTTACAATCGCGGTGGGCGGAATTGAAAAAGAGTACGTCGACTTTATCGACTGCCTGGCTTGGGGAAAGACCGCGGACATTATCACGAAGTACACGAGCAAAGGCAAGCGCGTCGGTATTGTCGGCAAATTGCACATAAACAAATACGAAACGAAAGACGGCGAGAAACGCTCGCGAGCTGAGGTTATTGTAAACAGCATACAATTACTCTCAAGCGCAGAGGCGCCGAAGAAAGAAGAAACCGAACCAAGCGACGAGGCGAACCTCGACGACGTAAAACTCGACGAGCCAGTCGACCTATCAGAGATACCATTTTAAGAGGAGGGCAAAAGAATGAGGCAGAGAATTATAGACATAATAGCAAGGCTCTTTGTGAGCGTGGTAGTCTTCGCAATCGGCGGACTAATAACAATGCCGCTGTTTATTTTTACAAACAGCCACAACTTTATCGTGAAGGTGGTTGCTACGACATTTTCAGTGCTGGCTATCTTAGTAATTGCGCTGATGATTATCACAATCTGGGTGCCGCGAGATGAAGACCTTGACGACTAGGCAATACCCGCTTGAAGCCGAAGAACACAAGGCGTTTGTGAATTATCTCGAGGTTTTAAGATTGCCACACTTCCACGTGCCGAACGAACAGAGCCAGCGAGCCTATCGAATGGTGAACCGAAAGCTCGGAGTATCGAGCGGAGTGCCTGACTTGTTCGTTATAATTAAATCAGAGCGAAACGGCAGAAGTAAGCTTATCGCTATCGAAATGAAGCGACAGCGCGGAGCGCGACCGACAGTATCGCCAAAGCAGAAGCTCTGGCTGGAGGAATTGAAGCGCGCAGGAATTGACGGCTACGTCGCATACGGCGCAACCGAAGCCATAGACATCGTGAGAAAGGAGCTGGACAAGCTCAGGAAGGAAGACGACAACGGTGAAGTATTTTAAGCTAATCCAGGACACGCCAGAATGCAAAGCAGGCGCTATGTTTTATCAATCAACAAACGGCGACGCTTTGGTATCAGTCGACAACGAAGCGTACGTGATTAAAATTGACAAAATAAACGACTTCGCAAAGTTCTTTGTAAAAGTCGACACGAAGCTGGCTCGATATTTTAAGCCAGCAATCGGCGCAAAGTATTACTACTTAACCGCAGAAGGTGAAGTGCGCGACACAGAAAACCGCGGAGAAATAACAGACGCGGCGCGAATATCACTCGGCAACAGCTTCGAGCGCTATCCAGACGCGCTGGCGTATAAATCGGCGCTAATTGCACGCGCAGAGCTGGCGGCGCACCCAGCGAACCAGTATAAGCCGAACTGGAAAAACGCCTACAAAGAAATCAAATCAAAAGAAGGCTCGTACGAAGCGACGAAGCTCGTCGAGAACACGATAGCTTACACAATCGCGCAAGACAAGCGCACAGGCGAGCTCGTGGTCGTGCCTATGAGCGGAGCCGTGAATTATAACCCAATCGCGTACTACGCGACAGAGGACGACGCAAAGAAGGCGCTAGCGCAACAATCAAAGAATTATAAAACGTATATGGAGGCTCAGTAAATGACGAAGGCTAAAGAAATCACTCTGCCAGTCGCAGAGTACAAGAAATTAAAGAAAGACGCGGAAAAATGGCGCGCTTTCCACGAAAAAGTAGCCGCAAACGCGAAAAAACGCTGGCAGAAGCGCACGCCAGAGGAGCGAGCGGCAGAAATGGAAGAGCTACGTAAGCACAGGAAGTATAACCGCCGTGAAGTATAGAAATCTTTCCGAATTGCATAAGCTCGAGGACAATCCGCGAACAATTGACAAGGACAGCTTCGACTCACTCTGTCAATCGATTAAAGACAATCCTGACTACTTCGAAGCGCGCCCGCTCATTTTAAGCAACAGGACGGGCAAGCTGGTTATCCTCGGCGGTAATCAGCGCTACGAAGCCGCAAAAAAGCTCGGGCTGGAAAAAGTGCCGACGCACCTCATCGAGGGGCTGACAGAAGAGCGCGAGGAAGAAATCACAATCCGCGACAACGTGAACAACGGCGACTGGGACTGGGATAAGCTCGCGAACAGGTACGACTATGAGAAGCTGGACGAATGGGGCGTAGCAGTGCCGACGGCGGTCGCGTCCGCAGACTCGGACGAGGTGAACCCGCAAGGCAAGCTAGCTCGTACATTTATCGCCCCCCCCTTCAGCGTCCTCGACGCACGGCAGGGCTACTGGCGCGACAGAAAGAAGCAGTGGCTCACGCTGGGTATTAAATCGGAACTCGGACGCAAAGGCGGTCTAGTCTTCGCGAACCTGTCGGGTTGTATACCTGATTATTATATGAAGAAAACCGAGCTCGAGAAGAAGCTCGGCAGGAAGCTATCGAATGAAGAGTACGAGCGAGATTATCTCGACACTGAAAAGTATCAGAATGTGGGTACATCAATTTTTGACCCAGTCCTGGCGGAGATTGCTTATACGTGGTTTAACGTTGACGGAGGCACAATACTCGACCCCTTCGCAGGCGGAAGCGTGAGAGGAATAGTCGCGAGCCGTCTAGGCTATCGATACCTAGGACACGAACTGCGAGAAGACCAGGTAGAGGCAAACATAGCTCAAGCCGAAGAAATCTGCGAAGGCTATCCAATGCCTAAGTACATCATAGGCGACAGCTCAAAGACGGTACCGCAGAGCGACGAGCAGGTCGACCTCATCTTTACCTGTCCTCCATACGCAGACCTCGAAAAATATAGCGACGACCCCGCAGATATAAGCAATATGGACTATGACGACTTCTTAAGGGTTTACCGCGACATTATTCAGAAATCGGTGAACAGACTGAAGGAGAACCGCTTTGCAGCTATTGTTGTAGGCGACGTGAGGGACTCTAACGGTATTTATCACGACTTCGTCGGAGATACGGTCGACGCGTTCAAAGACGCAGGAATGCAGTACTACAACGAAATCATACTGGTAACGACGGCGGGTAGTCTGCCAATCCGCGCAGGCTCAACCTTCCAGAAGACGCGCAAAACAGGTAAGGCTCATCAGAACCTGCTGACGTTTTACAAGGGCGATATAGAGCGCATAGCCGAAACCTTTGCCGCGACGCGAGAAGTAGAAGACCAGTATGTAAAGCTCCTCTCTTTTTACAAAGGCGACCCGAAACGCGTCCAGCAATACTTCGAGCCAATCGATGTCGACCAAAACGTCGATAACTTTGACGCCGAAGAATAAGGCTGTTATACTAAAATCGTGTTCTTACAGGCACAGGCAGAGGCGCAAATGCTGGTTGGTGCGCCTCGCTCCACTTCGACAGACACTCCGTAACAGGGGTGTCTTTCTTTTTCTTAAAAAAGTCAAAAAATCTTCACAAAAACCCTTGCTATTTTTGAGCCGTTACAATATACTAAGAATACGACAAACGTAAGAACGAAGGAGCAAGCAATGAAAAAGCTTACAGCCAAAGACATCAACAACATTAAAATCTTCGCAGAGCAAGGCTACGCTATCCAAGCCAGCGAATGGACAAGCGGAAGCGGACGCTATACAACCCGAAAAGCAACGCCAGTATTCACAGACGAATATAACCGCGAAGACTTCAAGCACGCCCTCGAAACAGGCAACAACCTGCCTCAATGGGATACACCAGAGCGCACAGCCTTCGACTTCTTCGAAAAGAACCCACGAGCGCGCAAGGTCTTAGTAATGGACTTTAACCAAATCCTAGAAGCCTTGAAGGGCGCAGAGATTAAATAATGACAGAAGCCGAGAAGAACCTCGAAGCCGTCGCCGACATCAAGCGGCGGCTCGGGTGCGGCGAATTGACGCTAGACGAAGCCAAGGCAGAGCTAAAGCCAATCGTCGACCGAATAAACGCGAAGAACCGCGAAATAGCCAGGAAATACAACGCCAGAGCGCGACTGGTGAGCGTTTCATCAATACTGAGATAAGTTGTCCACAGCTCCAAAAAAATATAGAAAAATCTTTGATAAAATGCTTGCAATTTTTGAAACGGTACAATACAATAAGACTATAACAAACGTAAGAAGAAAGGAAAAGAAAATGGTTTACGAGATAAAGGTTACACAAACAGTAAGCGGAACTATCTACGTCGAAGGCGACAACTACGAAGACGCAGAAAAGAACGCTAGGCAATTTATAAAGAAAGACCCAAAGCACGTAGCGTCTATCATTTTTGACGAAACCTGGATAACCGAAGTAGGCTCTCAGGAAGCGCCTGACGAGGCTTCTGGCGAAACTAAGACAAACGCACTTTTATATAAAACAGCCCACAGAGCGCTCCAGACGAGCGCAGGGCGACAACATAACGCGGTGGTGCCAGCGAAAGTGGCACTGGGACGGCAAGACTTGAGGTCGCAACTTCCATAAACCTTTCAAAAACAGCCAGACCAGCGCAACAGCCACCGCGTAGCCCCTTAAAAAAATAACGGAGAGGAGTAAATGTATATAAAATTATCAGCGAAGGTAACTCGCGACTACGGAGCGAAAGAAACGCGCTCAAGACAATTCATACGAAGACAACTGATAAATAAGAACGGAGCGACCTGCGCGCTTTGTGATAAGCCAATTGAAACAATGAAAGACTGCACAATTGACCATATCATACCAGTAAGCAAGGGTGGCTTAACGACAATCGAAAACTGCCAGCTGGCGCATAAAAAATGTAACGCACATAAAGGAAATCGAGGAGAGCGTATCAAATGAATAAAATTAGCTTTAGAGTTTGGGACAGTCTAGAAAAGGCTTATCTTAACGAAAAAGACATAGCTATCGACAGCCTGGGTAACATATTTTTACTTGAGGGATACAATCACAATGACTCCGAGCTATGGTATGCACGAGTTTTACCAGACCTAGACAACAAGCGGTATGTTATCGAGCAAGATACAGGGCTAAAAGACAAAAACGGTACAAAGATTAACAAGGGCGACGTTCTCATAGACGACGCTGGCGAGCCTATCGAATACTGGGTAGTCAAGTTTTCAGAGGGCGCCTTTGTAGGCGAATGCACAGGCGTAACTGAGCTTCTCTCTGAATTAACAAATCTAGAGGTCTCCGGTAATATTAACGAAAATCCTGAACTGGTAAAGGAGGATTAAAAAATGGCAGGAAATCGAGAGGGCGGCTTAAAAGCCGCGCAGAAAAACAAGGCGAGCAACCCGAACTTTTACAGAGAACTCGGACGAATAGGCGGAGCCGCACGCGTACCGAAAGGCTTCGCCTTGAACCGCGAACTAGCGCGGAGAGCAGGCTCAAAGGGCGGCTCAATAAGCCGACGCCCGAAACCTCAGAAAACTGAAGCCGACAGCGCGGAAGTTTGATATAATTTAAGCAAGCACATTAAAAATCTATCTTAGCCGCGGAGCTAGAAGCACCAGCACAAACATTATTAACGATTAACTCAATTGATGATATACACACAGCTGGCGCTTCGACGCGGAGGCTCGTCGTACCTTTGTTCTTACGTAAAAGTTTTCTACCCGTTTATCATAAACATACATCTTGCGAGCCTCCACCTAGCCCTGCGGCTAAGAAACCGAAAGGTAAACAATGAAAAGACAGACGCGACAATTAAGACCACGCGCAAAGCAGGTCGCGGAAATCCAGGGCTTGGGCGAGGGTTTTATTCACGCCCTGAAGCGTATCGCGAACTTCGCAAAAGCTGGTCAAGTGCAAAACACGCGCCGCGCAGTCAAGGACGCGAGTCGCTGGTCAATCGACTACGCAAGCGAGTTAGCGTTATATGAATTAGAGCTTCTCGAGTATTGCTTTGAGAATGGCGCAGAGCCTGAGGAGCTGAAAGAATATATAGCAATGAGGCGGAGCGTTCACCGCGAAGCCAAGACAATACGGTACTGGAATGAAAACAACAGCAGACTCGAACGGATACGACGCAACAAGAAGAAAGAAGCTGAGCAATAGAGTAACCTCGACCAAAATCGAGAGGGCTATTATCGAGGCGAAGCGCGAGTGCGAGAAGCTAAACACAATGCAGGACTACGCGCTCTTTTTGATTGACCACAGCGCCTACTGGCGCAGAGTGGGCTATCAGGAAATCACGCGGCAATTAAAAGACTACTACTCTAAACAGGGGTAGTAGTTTTATTTTTACGGAAGTTTTCCACAGGCTGAAAAAAGTCAAAAAATCTCCATAAAAACCCTTGCATTTTTTGTGAGGGTACAATATAATTAAAACATAGCAAACGTAAGAACAAAGGAGAAAACGCTATGGATAAAAACTTTCAACCTTTCACAATGACCCTCATAGAGGACATCGAAGCAGGAAACGCAAAAATTGACGGAGGGGGCGCCGCTATCAGGAACCGCCAGACGGGCGAAATTAGCTGGGCTTACACCGAATACTTCACAAACACCAGGAACTGGAACAAGCTACTAGCCTTTTACGACATCGACGCTGACACAATCGTCTATTAAAACAAACAATAAATAAAGGGGCGACCACCACCGCCCCCGCCAGGAGATAAAAAATGACTAAACTATACAACACAGCACTCGCAACATTAACAGCCTACGCAATTGCACCCGAAGCAATCGCAACAGCGGTGCTTATCATAGCGCTAACAATAAATGCTATCATTTATATAAATAAAACCCAGCAGAGCGCGCTAGCAGAGCCAGCACGCCGAGCATTAAGACGACAGAGAGGATTATAGAGATGATTGAAAAAGTCAACCCAGACCACCCCGACAAATTAGCCGACCGAATAGCAGGCGCCCTAGTAGACTACGCCTATGAGGAGCAGACCGCTCCACGCGTAGCCTTCGAGGTACTACTCGGACACGGAGAGGTGAACATCATCGGCGAAAGCTCGGTATACGTACCTAAGCGCGTAGCCAAGCAAATCATAACGCGAATATTGAAGCACAAGGACTACAACCTGAATATGAACATAGTCGAGCAGGACGTACACCTTGCCGCGAACCAGGCAGGAGAACAGCCACGCGCAGGTGACAACGGTATCTTCGCAGGCGAGCCAGCAGACGAAGAACAGTCGCTTCTTTCAAAAATCGCCCGAGGTATTCACCAGAAATACAACTCAGACGGTAAGTACATCTTAGACACGAAAGCAGAGCGCCTCATTATCTGCCAAAGCGACGCAGAAGAGAACGCGCTAAGAGTAGACCTCTATAAAATCCTGAACGCTATCAAAGCCGAGGAGCTGAAAGACTACGATATTGTTATAAATCCACTCGGCTCGTGGTCGGGCGGCGAAAACGTCGACGCAGGAGCAACCAACCGCAAACTAGGCTCAGATATGGGCAGAGCCGTAACGGGCGGAGGACTTCACGGCAAAGACCTGAGCAAGGCAGACGTAGCCGTGAATATTTACGCGCACATCATAGCCGTAGGAGGCAATAAGCGCAAAGAATTAAGCTGCGCAATCGGCGACAACGAAATAGACGGAATGCCTTATAAAGACATCGTGCTAATCGCGAAGGAGTACATCGACAACATCGGAGGCTTCGAACGCCTCGCAGAATGGGGGCTATCATAATGTAAAGGAGGGAGCGAGGAATAATAACCAGACACTAAACTAAAGCAAAGGAGTAAACCAAATGAACCCAGAACGAAGAAACGCACGCGACGGAGCCAACTACGTCCGCATACAGAAGGGACACAGCGTCCTGTTGCATATAGCGCTAGCATTTTTAACCGCAGGCTTTTCGCTAATTTTCACAATCTACTGCGCAATGTCGCCGAACCACTACTTTCATTTATAGGAGGAGGCAAAAGAAAATGTTTTACAATAACAAGCACAAGACCGTAGACTACGACTACAGCGCAACCATAGACGAAATCGACGAGCGACAGCAGGCACTGAATTACATCGCCGAATTGTCCGAGGCAGACAAGACCGCCTTCTTCGAAGCCGCGGAACTCATCTGGCGCGGATACGAACGACTTCGGCAAATGGAAAAACACACCACCACGCAACCAATCGAGCAACCAACTAAAGAAGAGGAGAACCTAAACTATGAAATCTGAGAAGGAACTAAAAGAAATGTCTATACAAATCCACGTACACGAATTGAGGGACGAGTCGAGCGAGATGATTGACCGCGCAGTGAGAAAAGCTGAGGCTTTCTTTTACCTGGCTATCGCATTAACAATCAGCCTGAGCGCAGTCCTGGCGCAGGCAATAATTAAAGGCTTTGACATATTAAGCGTCATAATCCTAATCTTCGGCTTCATTATCGAAGTGAGAACGATTAAGGAGATTATGAGCTACGAAAGCGCAATGGTAGAAGGAGCCTCGCTGGCTATTTTTGTAGGCAAACGCCTAGAGGAGAAAGAGCGCGAGGAGCTTATCGAAAAAGCCAAGAAGCGCGACGAAAAAGAAGCCAAGAAAGCCGCACCAAAGACGCGCAAACCACGCACAAAGAAGACCGCAGAAGCAAGCGACAAAGCAAGCACTAAATAAAGAACGAACACACAGGCACCTGAAAAATACAGAAGGCTCCGAGAATAACAACATCTCGGGGCTTTTTGATATAATGCAGATATGACAGAGAATACGCAAACAGAGGTAAAAGAACCGACAGCTCCAACCAAGGACTGGACACCAACGCCACCAAGCAAAGAAGCACAGAACGCGAAACGACGACGCGACGCGGTTATGATTGAGCATAAACTGGCTGGCGATGAGAAGAGTTTTACAGAGCTGGCAAGGGAAACCGTCACTGTTGACACCTCACAAAAATTGAAGCGTGATAAGCACGGACGCTTCATAAAAGGCACGGGCGTACCCGCAGGATTAGCCGTAAATCCACAGAACCGAAGCGCGGGCGGCTGGACTAATAAGAATATGATATCTTACTGGTACAAGTACTTTATGAAAATGACGACCGCACAGGCGCGTCGCTGGCTATCGAAGGTACCAGAGGACGAGAGAACCGTAGCGCAGGAGATAGCCTTTGCAAGAATTACCGACGCACGCAAGGGCGGTAAAATCGGCTTGAACACCACCCAGGAAATCACCGACCGCACGGAGGGTAAGGCGCCGCAGTTTGTGAACACAAGCATAACGACCTCATCAATCGAAAGCCTGAACCTGACGAACGAAGAACTCGCACAAATCGCATTTAACGACGTAGACGAAACCGAGGAGCAGTGAACCGAGTAGTAACAATCAAGCCGTTTATACGCGAGAACTCAAGCCTGGCGCACTTAGGTATTGAATACCACTCTCGCCAGCGGCTACGGGTCAAAGTGCGCACGCCGAAGACAGACGCACTCGACGCTATAAAACGACGAAAGCAGTCGGAGCAGGCGAGCCTTGGGTGTATACGCAACCGAGCCAAGAGGCTGGGTATACCGTTTGACTTGACCATAGAGCAGACCAGAGAAGTACGACAAAGACCGTGCGCTTATTGCGAAACTACAGACTATCCTCGACAGCTAGACCGAATAGTACCAGCCGAGGGCTACGTGATAGAGAATATGGCGGCGGCTTGCAAGCGTTGCAATATGGTAAAAAGCCGCTGGCTGTCTTTTGATGAAATGAGAAAAGTAGCAGAGGTGCTGGGGTGGAGGAAATAAGCAAAGAACAGGCTCGAGAAATACGCCGAGAACTACAGAAGCAAGCGCTCGTAAAGCTAGCGCCATATAACCTGTATGCATATGCGAAGGTTATGCGCCCCTCATTTTACCGAAGCGACAGACCGCACCTGAAGCAAATGTGCGACATATTGCAGTACTTCCTGACCGAAGACCACGGCTATCAATTTTTACTACTCGACGCACCACCACGCCACGGAAAGAGCCTCACAGGACAGACAGCCGTGGAGTGGGTCTTTGGCAAGAACCACTTGCTCAAAGTTATGACAGGGAGCTACAACGAAACGCTCTCAACAACCTTCGCCGAAAGCGTGCGCAACACGATAGCCAGCCAAAAGGCAGAAGACCAAACAGTTGTATATAGCGACATCTTTCCATACACAACCCTCCAATCAGGCGAAAGCAGTAAAGCACTCTGGGCGCTCAAGGGAAGCTACGGCAAATCATACCTGGCGACCAGCCCCAAGGGAACAGCAACGGGCTTTGGCGCGAACCTGCTCGTGCTTGACGACACAATTAAGAGCGCAGAAGAAGCACTGAACGAGCGAACGCTACAGCAAATCTGGGACTGGTTTACAAGCACAATGCTCCAGCGAATGGAGGGCGACTGGCGCGTTATTGTCATTATGACACGCTGGGCGACGGGCGACATCGCGGGCAGGATTAAATCCTCATACGGCGAGGACAAAGTGCTGGAGCTGAACCTGAAAGCAATCAAAGAAGACGGAACTATGCTTTGCCCGAGCATTTTATCGCGGGAGGACTACGACCTGAAGACACAGGAAATGCTTCCAGCGATTGCCGCCGCGAACTATCTCGGCGAGCCAATGGACGTAAAGGGCGTGCTATACAAGAGCCTGAACACCTACGCGATTATGCCGCAGACTGATGACGAACGCGTCTGGGCTTATTGCGACACCGCCGACACAGGAAGCGACTATCTCTGTATGATTGTCTACAAGATTATCGACAACGAGGCGTACGTGCTTGACGTAGTCTTCACAGATGAGAATATGGACACCACCGAAACCGAGGTCGCGGATTGCCTTTATCGCAACAACGTAACGAACGCGACTTTCGAAAGCAACAACGGCGGACGGCTTTACAGTAAGAACATCGAGCGCAGGCTCAGCGAGAAATATCAAAGCAACAAAACCGTCATAGAAGCGGTACCGCAGACAAAGAACAAGGAAGCGCGTATTCTTTCATCAAGCGCGTGGGTACAGAAACACGTTTATATGCCTGAATCGTGGAGCAGTCGCTGGCGAGCTTTTCACACCAACGTTGTCAGCTACCAGAGCAAAGGCAAGAACGTCCACGACGACGCACCAGACGTCCTCGCAAGCATTTACGAGCATATCACCGCTCAATCACCGCCAGTACTGTATAATAAAA
>ERZ772920.226-NODE-226-length-33611-cov-3.955626_pt1 | contig 33611 bp, 33 predicted proteins | sample MGYA00511469_ERZ772920 | MGnify/ENA primary metagenome ERZ772920 (study PRJEB29015, sample SAMEA2738069) | human oral metagenome | biome: human oral; feature: human-associated habitat; material: saliva | place: China | collected 2216 ... | reverse complement strand
AGGGATAGTCTATGAAAATTAAAAAATTTTTTTTATTTTTGTTAGTATTTGTAGGTATAGAATTGTTAGCAGTTAGTAAATTACCAAAAAATCTTTTTAATTCAGATAAAATAAATATATTAAAAAAGGGAATTTTAAATGGTCCTATTAATGTTTATTATCCAAATGGGAAGATAAAGATAAAACAATTTTTTATCAATAATAGAAAAGCTGGAATTTGGCAATACTATTATGAAAATGGTAAATTAAAAGCAGAAATCATTTATAACATAATGACAAATGATGAAGAAGGTGTTATAAAGAATTATGATGAAAAAGGTATCATAATAAGTGAAGGAAGAATAATTAACAATAATATGGTGGGAGTTTGGAACTATTATGATGAAAAAGGAAGAAAGAATTATACTTATGATTTTGTAAAGGGAATAATTACTACTTATGATGAGAAAGGTAAAATTATATTTCAAGTGACTGAAAGAGATTTAGCTAATCGTTTTCAAGAAATACAACAGGAGATAAATGATGATAGAATTAGAGCTAATGAGGATAAAAATTGATGAAATAGATGACAGACTTTTGGCTCTCTTTAAAGAAAGATTAGAAGTTTCTAAAAAAATTGGTCTACTAAAGAAAAAACACAATATAAAAATTTTTGATCCTCAAAGAGAACAAGAAATAATAGATAATTGTACTCAAAATGTCAGTGAAGATGAAAAAGAATATATAGAAAAATTTTTAAGAAATCTTATAGATATAAGTAAGGAGGTTCAAACTAAGTGAGGAAATTTGGACTTCTAGGAAAAAAGCTTTCTCATTCACTTTCTCCATTGTTATACAATACTTTTTTTGAAGATATTGGAATTGAAGCAGAATACAAATTATATGAAGTTGATGAAGCTGAAATAGATAATTTTAAAAACTATATGCTTGAAAATTCTATTGAAGGAGTAAATATAACTGTTCCTTATAAAAAGAGATTTTTAGATAAATTGGATTATATTAGTGATGAGGCAAAGGAAATAGGAGCTATAAATCTTCTATATATAAAGGATAATAAATTCTATGGAGATAACACTGACTATTATGGTTTTAAATATACACTGACAAAAAATGACATTGATGTAAAAGATAAAAAGATAGCTATTATTGGAAAAGGTGGAGCAAGTGCCAGTGTATATAAAGTATTAAGAGATATGGATGCAGAAGATATAGTTTTTTATTTTAGAAAGGATAAGTTAAGTAAAATAGAATTTCCAAAAAATATGGCAGGAGATATAATAATTAATACCACTCCTGTTGGAATGTATCCCAATGTTGAAGATAATCTTGTAAGTAAAGAAATTTTAAAAAATTTTAAAATAGCAATAGATTTAATCTATAATCCTATTGAAACAAAATTCTTAAAAGAAGCAAAAGAATGTGGATTAAAAATTATAAATGGGATGGATATGTTAATTGAACAGGCTTTAAAAACTGATGAAATTCTATATGGTATTTTATTATCAACTCAGCTTAGAAAGAAAATTAGAAAAAAGATAAAAAAGAAGGTAGAGGAATATTATGAAAATAATGGTAATTAATGGTCCTAACTTAAATATGCTAGGAATAAGAGAGAAAAATATCTATGGTACTTTTAGTTATGATGATTTATGTAGATATATTGAAACTTATTCTGAATTTAAGGATAAAAATATAGAATTTGAATTTTTACAAAGTAATATTGAAGGTGAAATTGTAAACTTTATTCAAGAGGCTTATAATAGAAAATATGATGGAATTATTCTAAATGCAGGAGGCTATACTCATACATCAGTAGCCATTCATGATGCTATAAAGGCAGTTAGTATCCCTACTGTTGAGGTACATATTTCAAATATTCATGCAAGAGAAGATTTTAGAAAAGTTTGTATCACAACTCCAGCTTGTATAGGACAAATTACAGGTTTAGGAAAATTTGGATATATACTAGCAGTAGTTTATTTAATAGAATATTATAAAGAAAGGAAATAAATATGAAATTAATATCTTGGAATGTAAATGGGATTAGAGCAGCTATAAAGAAAGGTTTTTTAGGTTATTTTAATGAACAAAATGCTGATATATTCTGTTTACAAGAAACAAAATTAAGTGCAGGGCAATTGGATTTAGAATTAAAAGGTTATCATCAGTATTGGAACTATGCAGAGAAAAAAGGTTATTCAGGTACTGCAATTTTTACAAAACAAGAGCCTTTATCTGTTAGCTATGGTTTAGGTATAGAAGAACATGATAAAGAGGGTAGAGTTATTACTCTTGAATTTGAAAAGTTTTATATGGTAACAGTTTATACACCAAATTCAAAAGATGAACTTTTAAGACTTGATTATAGAATGGTTTGGGAAGATGAGTTTAGAAAATATCTAAAAAATTTAGAAAAGAAAAAACCTGTTGTTGTCTGTGGGGATTTGAATGTTGCACATGAAGAAATAGATTTAAAAAATCCTAAAACTAATAGAAGAAATGCTGGATTTACAGATGAAGAAAGAGGTAAATTCACTGAACTTTTAGACAGTGGTTTTATTGATACTTTTAGATATTTTTATCCAAACTTAGAGCAAGTTTATTCGTGGTGGTCATATAGAGGAAGAGCAAGAGAAAATAATGCAGGGTGGAGAATAGATTATTTTGTTGTATCAAAAGGTCTTGAAAAAAATCTAGTTGATGCAGAAATTCATTCTCAAATAGAAGGCTCAGATCACTGTCCTGTGGTATTGTTTTTGGAATTTAATAAATAAAGATAAAAAAGCTAGTATTTTTACAATAAAACTAGCTTTTTTACTTTCTATTTTATCAATTCTCTTAAATTTTTTACAACTCTAGTAGGATAAACCTTCAGTCTTTCTATATCTTTTTCTGTATGAACACCAGAACAAACCATTATAGTCTCAATTTTAGCATCATAACCAAGTTTAATATCAGTTTCAAGGTTATCACCAATAAAAATTAAATCTTCTTTTCTTAGATTTTTTTCTTCTAATAAAATATCTAATATTATTTGATAAGGCTTTCCTATTTTTATAGCTTCAACACCGGAAGCATATTCAAGCATATCTATTACTGCACCATTTCCTATATCAAAAGTTCCATTATTTGCAAGTAATCTATCTGGATTTGTAGCAATAAATTTAGCTCCTGCTAAAATATGATGTAATGCTTCACTGTAACTCTTATAAGTGGCATTTCTATCCAAACCAACTACAACAAAATTAGCATTTTCTTTAACAATTTCAAAATTGTACTCTTTTAATGCTTCTTCCAATCCACTTTCTCCTAGCATAAAACATTTTTTTTCTGAGTAGTTTTTAGCAATAAATTTAGCAGCAGCCATAGCAGATGTAAAAAAATCTTCTTCCTTTATATCTTTAAATCCTAAATTTAACATATGTTCCTTAGCTTGTTTTTTAGTTCTTGTTGCATTATTTGTTAAAAATATATAAGGAAGATTTTTTAAGTGGAGATAATCAATAAATTCTCTAGCACCATCTATATTTGTATTCCCACTATACATAGTTCCATCTAAATCAATAATATATGTTTTCATAATTCACCCCTTTATTTTTATTGTCCAATATTTTTTAAAATAAATCAAGTAATTTTTAGGCTTAAATTTGTCAATGAGCAATTAATATACCATACTCTATAATTATAAATATTAATAATATTCATTGACAAAATATAATATATGAAATATCATAGAAGTAAGTACTAACTATTATTAAATTATTGGAGGAAACTATGAAAAAAAATTTTTTTGTGAAATTGTTTGGGCTAACGATTTTAATGTTCACTCTTTTATTTACAGGGGCTTCGGCTGAAACATATGAAGGAACAGGATATGGATATGATAAGGATGGAATTGTCCTAGATGTAGAAATAAAAGATAGTAAAATCACTGATGTAAAAGTTAAAAGAGCAAAAGAATCAGAATTTGCAACACCTGCTATTCAGGAGATTGCTAAAAAAGTTGTAGCAACTCAAAGTTTAGATGTTGATGGAATTTCTGGTGCATCTTTAACAAGTGAAGGAACTAAGGAAGCTATTGAAGAAGCTGTAAAAAAAAGTGGGATAACTCTTACAACAGTTACAGTACAAAATGTAAGAACTGTTGAATTTCCAAAAGAAACTGATGTAGTTGTAATTGGAGCTGGTGGAGCAGGTTTAACTTCTGCTATTGCTGCTCATGAAAAAGGAGCTAAGGTTATTTTAATTGAAAAAACAGAGCTTTTAGGTGGAAATACAAACTATGCAACAGCTGGGCTTAATGCAGCAGGAACAAAAATACAAGAAAAATTAGGTGTAAAGGATAGTCCAGAACTTTTCTATGAAGATACAATGAAAGGTGGAAAAAATAAAAATAATAAAGAGTTAGTAAGAGTTTTAGTTAATAATTCAAGTGCAATAGTTGATTGGTTGATAGAAAGAGGAGCAGATTTGTCAGAGCTTACCTCAACAGGTGGGCAAAGTGCAAAAAGAACTCATAGACCAACTGGTGGAACAGCAGTAGGACCTAATATAGTGGCTGCACTTTCAAAAACTGCTGAAAATGAAAAAATAGATATAAGAAAAGGAACTAAGGCAATAGCATTAGTAAAAACTAAAAATAGAATAGTTGGAGTAAAAGTAAGAGAAATTGATGGTAAAGAATATACTATTAAAGCAAAAGCAGTAATTGTTGCAACAGGTGGATTTGGAGCTAATGCTAAAATGGTTGAAAAATACAATCCAAAATTAAAAGGCTTTGGTTCAACTAATAGTCCAGCAATAGTTGGAGATGGAATTATTATGGTTGAAAAAGTTGGAGGAGCATTGGTTGATATGAGTGAAATTCAAACTCACCCAACTGTTGTATATAATAAAACTAATATGATAACAGAAGCTGTTAGAGGAGAAGGAGCTATCCTTGTAAATAAAGATGGTAAGAGATTTATAGATGAACTTGAAACAAGAGATGTTGTTTCTAAAGCTATATTAAGTCAAAAAGGAAAATCAGCTTTCTTAATATTTGATGAAGATATAAGAACAAAATTAAAAGCAGCTGATGGTTATGTTAAAAAAGGTTTTGCAGTTGAAGGAACACTTGAAGAAATAGCTGCTAAAATTGGAACAGATGCAAAAACTTTAGAAGCTACATTAAATAAGTACAATGAAGCTGTTAGAGATAAAGTTGATAGTGAGTTTAATAAGAAAACTTTACCTAAGGAATTGACTGGAACTAAATACTATGCAATAGAAGTTTCACCAGCAGTTCATCATACTATGGGTGGAGTTCGTATCAATACTAATGCAGAAGTGCTTAGTAAAAATGGTAGACCAATAAAAGGACTTTATGCAGCAGGAGAAGTTACAGGTGGAATACATGGGGCAAATAGAATAGGTGGAAATGCTGTTGCAGACATTACTATATTTGGAAAAATTGCTGGAGAAAATGCAGCTACTTATTCAAAATCTGTAAAATAACAAATTAAAATAAATTTTTAGTAAAGACAATTATATGGAATTAAAATTCATATAGTTGTCTTTTTTATTGTTAATTTTCAGTAGTTGTGGTATAATTTCTAAATTAATATAATGGAAGATATGGGGGAATAAAAATGAAAGATATAGTATTTTTTTGCTATCCAAAATGTTCAACTTGTCAAAAAGCAAAGAAATGGCTTCAAGAAAATTCAGTAGAATTTACAGAAAGAGATATAGTAAAAAACAATCCTACTGAGGCAGAATTAAAAAAATTCTATAAAAAAAGTAAAAAAGAATTAAAGAAATTTTTTAACACAAGTGGAATTTTGTATAGAGAAATGGAATTAAAAGATAAATTGCCAACTATGACAGAAGAAGAAATGTTAAAATTATTAGCAGCTGATGGGAAACTTGTAAAAAGACCAATGATAGTTACAAAAGATTTTGTTTTAAATGGCTTTAAAGAAGAAGAGTGGAAAGAATTATTAAAAAAATAATTTTTAATTATATATGCCGATTACTTGACAACCTATAATGTTTCTCGAGCTCCACAAAGGCTCTTTCAACATTATAGGACATCGCAGTAATCTTACAAACAAATTTATTATTTTTTTAATAATTACTATGAAGAAAGGGAAAATAAAATGTATAGTATGATAGATGTTGTTACAGCAGGATTTGCATTATTTGCAATGTTATTTGGGGCAGGAAATTTAATATTCCCTCCTATGTTAGGATATCAATTAGGTAGTAGTTGGGGAGTAGCCTCGTTTGCTTTTATCTTAACAGGGGTTGGTATTCCACTTATGGGAATAATTGCTTCTGCAAATGCTGGAAAAAGTTTGGATAGTTTTTCAGATAAAGTTTCACCTTTATTTGCAAGATTTTATGGGATAGCACTTATTTTATCAATAGGACCACTTTTGGCACTGCCAAGAACAGGTGCAACAGCTTATGAAGTTACTTTCTATCATGCAGGATTTACAACTTCAATTTGGAAATATATTTATTTAGGAATTTATTTCTTATTGGCATTGTTATTCTCATTAAAATCATCAAAAGTTGTTGATAGAGTAGGAAAAATTTTAACACCTATACTTTTAATAGTTCTTTTTATAATTTTAGTTAAAGGTGTATTTTTCAATGATTTGCCAATTACAGAAAAAATGTATGAATTACCATTTAAAAAAGGGTTTATAGAGGGTTATCAAACAATGGATGCTCTGGCAACCATAGTTTTTTCAACAGTTATTTTAAATGCTATAAGAGGAAAAACTGAACTTACTCCTAAACAAGAATTTTCATATTTATTAAAAGTTGGACTTATTGCAGCAGCAGGGCTTGCAATAGTTTATACAGGACTTAGTTATATAGGAGCAAGTTTTGGTGGAATGGAGTTAGTTGCAGGAGCAGAAAAAACAGATTTACTTGTAAAAATTTCAATAAATCTTTTAGGAAAAATTGGATATTTAATATTGGCTATCTGTGTTGCAGGTGCTTGCCTTACAACTTCAATAGGGCTAATAGTTACTGTTGCAGAGTATTTTAGTAGTCTTATAAAAATATCTTATGAAAAATTAGTAGTGATAACAACAATAATTGGTTTTGTTTTTGCAATGTTTGGAGTTAATAAAATAGTTATAATATCAGTTCCAGTTTTGGTATTTTTATATCCAATAAGTATTGCCTTAATAATTTTAAATTTCTTCCGTATTAAAAATGCTAATGTATTTAAAGGAGTTGTATTAGTAGCAGGACTTATTGGACTATATGAAGGAATTTCTGTAGCTGGTATCACTATACCAGTAATTTTTACAAATATCTATAATTCATTACCACTTGTAAATTTAGGTTTACCTTGGTTAGTGCCAGCTTTGATAGTTGGAATTTGTTGTTATTTTATAAAAGATGGAAAAAATTAAATTTAATATATTATATATGAAAATAAGTGAGTTATAATTTTTCTTGAAAGCAGCATTAAATAATTTTTAAATAAAACTGCTGCGATGTCCATTATTGTTGAGGGAGCCTTTGCGGAGCTCCCGAAACACTAATGGTTATCAAGCAGTTTGCAGATAATAAAAAATTTTAAATAACTATATTTCAAGAAAAATTAAGATAGTAACAAGCTATTTTCTATAATTATATTAAATTTTAAGAACTGGAGGAAAAAATGGCTAATGTATATGATGTATTGAAAGAAAGAGGATATTTAAAACAGCTTACACATGAAGAAGAAATCAAAGAAATTTTAGGAAAAGAAAAAGTTACTTTCTATATAGGTTTTGACCCAACAGCAGATAGTTTACATGTGGGACACTTTATTGCAATGATGTTTATGGCACATATGCAACAACATGGACATAGACCAATAGCTTTGGCTGGTGGTGGAACAGGAATGATAGGAGACCCAAGTGGTAGATCTGATATGAGAACTATGATGACTGTTGAAATGATAGATCATAATGTTGAATGTATTAAAAAACAAATGCAGAAATTTATAGATTTTTCTGATGATAAAGCTATACTTGCTAATAATGCAGATTGGTTAAGAAATCTAAATTATATTGAATTTTTAAGAGATGTGGGAGAACATTTTTCAGTAAACAGAATGCTTGCAGCAGAATGTTATAAGTCAAGAATGGAAAATGGTTTATCTTTCTTAGAGTTTAACTATATGATAATGCAAGCTTATGATTTTTATGTTTTAAATCATAAATATAATTGTACTATGCAATTAGGAGGAGATGACCAATGGTCAAATATGATAGCAGGTGTGGAACTATTAAGAAGAAAAGATAGAAAACCAGCTTATGCTATGACTTGTACTTTACTAACTAATAGTGAAGGAAAGAAGATGGGGAAAACAGCTAAGGGAGCATTGTGGTTAGATCCTAAAAAGACTACTCCTTATGAATTTTACCAATATTGGAGAAATATAGATGACCAAGATGTTGAGAAGTGTCTAGCACTTTTAACTTTCTTACCTATGGACGAAGTTAAAAGACTTGGAGCATTGAAAGATGCAGAAATAAATGAAGCTAAAAAAGTATTAGCTTATGAAGTAACAAAAATTATACACGGAGAAGAAGAAGCTACAAAGGCTAAAGAAGCAACAGAAGCATTATTTGGAAGTGGAAATAATTTAGATAATGCACCAAAAATAGAAGTAACAGATGAAGACTTTTCAAAAGAATTATTAGATGTTTTAGTAGAAAGAAAGATTTTAAAGACTAAAAGTGAAGGAAGAAGACTTATAGAACAAAATGGAATGTCTTTAAATGATGAAAAAATTAAAGATGTTAAGTTCACTTTAAATGATAATACTTTGGGGCTTTTAAAATTAGGTAAAAAGAAGTTTTACAATATTGTTAAGAAATAAGAATGTTAAAGTAGTACTTGCTAGAAAACAAGTACTATTTTTCTTTTTGTTGTTTATTATCAACAGTTATGATATAATCTTAAAACTAAAGCAATTTTCTTTTTAGGAGTGTTTGCTATGGAAATAGAAATAAGAGAAATAGAAGTGGAAGATTACAGAGAGCTTTTAGATTTTATGAAAAAAGTGAGGAGGGAAACTAATTTTTTACTTGGTTATCCTGATAAAATGAAATTGAGTTATGAAGATGAAAAAGAGCACATAAAAAAAGTAAAATCTTCTGAGACAAGCAATCATTTTGTAGCAATAAAAGGTAATAAAATAATAGGTTGTACTAGTTTTAATGGAAATACAGCAATAAAACTATATGAAAAGTTTGGTTTTTAAATTAGAGGGTTGTATAGAAGATGGAATTTTTGATGGAGAAAATTATATAAATTTACTGATATATGGATTAAAAATCTGATTAAAATAATTAAGGTAGTGTGGTATTCTTGTCCAAGTTTAAAATGAGAAATATGAGGGAAAATGATATTGAGATTATTTACAAAAATTTACATTTAGATTTTGTAAATAAATATTTCAAAAATAAAAGGCAACAACAAAAAATATATAAAAATCATAATGAATGGTATAAAACTCATATATCTTCTTTTGATTACTCAATTTATGTATTTGAAGATGAAGAAAATAACTTTGTAGCAATGACAAGTTATGAAATTTTAAGAGATATTGCAAAAGTGAATATCTATTTAAATAAGGATTTTAGGAATAAAGGATATTCACAAGAAATACTATCTGAAAGTATAAATAAATTTTTAAATGATAATAAAAATATAAAATATCTTCAAGCATATATATTAGAAGAAAATATTGCTTCAAAAAAGATTTTTGAAAATTTAGGTTTTATATATGATGATAAAAAAGAAATTTGTAACGACAGGCTAGAATATTTAATATTTATTAAGCAACTTTAAAATAAATTAAATTTTTCTTGAAAGGACATTAAATAAATTTAACTAAAACTACTGCGAGTCCATTATTGTTGAGAGAGCCTTTGTGGAGCTCACGAAACACTAATGGATGTCAAGTAGTTGGTATAATTAATAGAAATTTCATAATAACTTTATTTCAAGAAAAATTTTACTTAATAAGGATATGATACAATGACAAAGAAAGAAAAAGTAAAAAAAATATTAGCAGAATTAGAAAAGAAGTTTGGAGAACCTAAATGTGCTTTGGATTTCAAAACTCCTTTTGAACTTTTGGTGGCAGTTATACTCTCTGCACAATGTACAGATAAAAGAGTCAATATAGTTACAGAAGAAATGTTTAAGCATGTAAACACACCAGAACAATTTGCTAATATGAAATTAGAAGAAATTGAAAACTATATAAAAAGTACTGGTTTTTTTAGAAATAAAGCTAAGAATATAAAAAAGTGTAGTGAGCAGTTATTAGAAAAATATAATGGAGAAGTCCCACAGGATATGGATAAACTCACAGAGTTAGCAGGAGTTGGAAGAAAGACTGCCAATGTTGTAAGAGGAGAAGTTTGGGGACTTGCAGATGGTATAACTGTTGATACTCATGTAAAAAGACTTTCAAATTTAATAGGACTTGTAGATAGTGAAGATCCGATAAAAATTGAATTGGAGCTTATGAAAATTGTTCCTAAAAAATCTTGGATAAATTTTTCTCACTATCTTATTTTACATGGAAGAGCAACTTGTATAGCAAGAAGACCAAAATGTTCAGAGTGTGAAATTTCTGAGTATTGCAACTATGGAGTAAAAAAATTATCTAATGAGAACTAAAAAAGTATAATTTATTCTTGACAAATTTTATAAAGAATGCTATAAAGTATATATACTATTAGGGAGATGAGATGCAATGAAAGTTTATTTAGATAATAATGCAACAACAAAGGTTGATGAAGAAGTTGTGAAAGCAATGATGCCATATTTTTCAGAATATTATGGCAATCCATTTAGCTTACATTTATTTGGAGCTGAAACAGGAAAGGCAATAACAGAAGCAAGACAAACCATTGCTGATATTTTAAAAGCAAAGCCAAATGAAATAATTTTTACTGCTTCTGGAAGTGAAGGAGATAATTTAGCAATTAGAGGAATAGCAAAGGCATATAAACATAGAGGAAAACATATTATAACATCAACAATAGAACATCCAGCAGTGAAAAATACTTTTATAGATTTAATGGATGATGGCTTTGAAATTACAATGGTGCCAGTTGATGAAAATGGTGTTATAATAATGGATGAATTTAAAAAAGCATTGAGAGAAGATACAATTCTTGTAAGTGTTATGCATGCAAATAATGAAGTTGGAACTTTTCAACCAATAGAAGAAATTGCAAAAATAACAAAGGAAAGAAAAATAATATTCCATGTTGATGCAGTTCAAACTATGGGAAAAGTTGAAATATATCCAGAAAGAATGGGAATAGATTTGTTATCTTTCTCAGGACATAAGTTCCATGCACCAAAGGGAATAGGAGTTTTATACAAAAGAGATGGTATTCGTTTAGCAAGAGTTATCACAGGAGGTAACCAAGAAGGAAAAAGAAGACCAGGAACTTCAAATGTTCCTTATATAGTTGGTTTGGCTAAGGCACTTCAAATGGCAGTAGCCGATATGAAAGAAGTGTGGAATAAAGAGGAAAAATTAAGAGATTATTTTGAAGATGAAATTACAAAAAGAATACCAGAAATAAAAATAAATGGAAAAGGCGCAAGAAGATTGCCAGGTACTTCAAGTATCACTTTTAAATACTTAGAAGGAGAATCTATGCTTTTAAATCTAAGTTTAAAAGGAATTGCAGTAAGTTCAGGTTCAGCTTGTTCATCTGACAGTTTACAACCATCACATGTTTTACTGGCTATGGGAATACCAGCTGAATTTGCACATGGAACACTAAGATTTTCTTTAAGTAAATACACTACAAAAGAAGAAATTGATTATACTATTGAATCATTGGTTGAAATAATAGAAAAATTAAGAGAATTATCACCATTATGGAAAACTTTTAGAGATAATAAACTGACTAATGAAGCAAGTTTTTAAAAAATAGATTTTTTAGATAATTAAAGGAGATGAATTTTTATGCAATATACAGAAAAGGTTATGCAACACTTTATGCATCCTCATAATGTGGGAGTAATTGAAAACCCAGATGGGTATGGAAAAGTAGGAAATCCCTCTTGTGGAGATATAATGGAAATTTTTATTAAAGTTGATAATGATATAATTACAGATGTAAAATTTAGAACTTTTGGTTGTGCATCAGCTATTGCAAGTTCTTCAATTTCAACTGATATGATTATAGGAAAAACAGTTGAGGAAGCTTTACAAGTGACAAATAAAGCAGTTGTTGAAGCATTAGGTGGATTACCAGCTGTTAAAATGCATTGTTCAGTTTTAGCAGAAGAAGCTATCAAGATGGCAATAGAAGATTATATAGCTAAGAGAGATGGAAAAAAAGCTGAATAGAATATAAAAAATTAAAAAAATTATAAATAGCCGTTACATTGTGGTATAATGTAATGGCTATTTTAAGTTATAGGAGTAAGTAAAATGTATAAGAAATTAAAAAAAATATTTTTAGTTATGTCAATTTTAGGAATATTATTTACTAATAGTTATACAAATGAAATTAAAGAAGTTCAGCTAATAGATGATTTTTCAGCAGAACTTTTAGGAGAAACACCAAATTCAAGATCAGAAGTTCAAAAATCACCAGTAAAACAAGATGCAGAAAAAGTTACAGAAGATAAAAATATTGCTGAAAAACAAACAGGTAAAAAAGAAGATGAGATTGTAGAAAACAAAGATGAGAACCAGCAAAAAGAAGAAATTATAAATAGTGAAGAAAATTCTGAAAATATCTCTCAAAAAAGTGAAGTAAAAGAAGAAAAACCAAAAGAAAATTTAGGAAAAATAGAAAAAATTACAGAAAAAAATGAAAAAGTTAAAGAAATTAAAGAAGATAAGAATTTAGCACTTGAAGAAGCTGATAATCCAGAAAAAGATGAGCAAAAATATGAAATGATTAAATACTATTCTGCAGATGGAGTAGAATGGGAATTACCGGATAATTTTAGAGCAGTTATAGTTGGAGATACAAAGGGTAATGTAATCTTTGCAAAAGATGCTGATACCATGTATCCTCTTGCCTCTGTTACAAAGATGATGTCTTTGATGGTAACATTTGATGAGATTAATGCAGGGAAGATTTCTTTAAATAATAGTGTAAGAATAAGTAAAATTCCTTTAAAATATGGTGGAAGTGGAATTCCTTTAAAAGTAGGACAAATGTTTGTATTAGAAGATTTGATAAAAGCTTCTGCTGTGTATTCAGCTAATAATGCAACTTATGCAATAGCTGAGTATGTTGGAAATGGCAGTATATTTGGTTTTGTTACCAAAATGAATAAAAAATTAAGAAAATTAGGTTTACAAAAGGAAATAAAATACTATACTCCTGCTGGTCTACCTACAAGAGTTACAAAACAGCCTATGGATGAGGGAACTGCAAGAGGAGTATATAAATTATCAATAGAAGCGTTAAAATATAAGAAATATATTGAAATTGCAGGGATAAAATCTACAAAAATCCATAATGGTAAAATATCTATAAGAAATAGAAATCATTTAATTGGTGAAAATGGCATATATGGAATAAAAACAGGTTTTCATAAAGAAGCAAAATACAATATAGCTGTTGCAAGTAAGTTTGAAGGAACAGATGTAATTATTGTTGTTTTAGGAGGAGAAACATATAAGACAAGAGATGGAATTGTTCTTAGTGTTTTAGAGATTTTAAATAATAATTATACAGTGAAAAATGGGTTGATAAGAAGAAAATGATTGAAAGGAAAGAAATATGAGAGAGAAATTTAGAGAATTAGTAAAAAGGAAAAATAGGATATTTGCCAATTTAGAACTTATTCAATGGGATTTAGAAACAAAAACTCCTATAAAATCAAAACCTTACTTAGCTGAATTGGTTGGAGAACTTAGTATGCAGGAGTATGACTTATTCACTTCTGATGAGTTTATAAATTTGGTTGAAAGTTTAAATAAAGAAAAAAATAATTTAACTGAAATTGAAAAAAAAGAAATAGAATTATCAATGGAAGAAATTGAAAAGAAAAAGAAAATTCCGGCTGATGAATATGAAGCCTATGCAAAATTGACAAGTATAAATCAAGGTATTTGGGAAGAAGCTAAGGCTAAAAATGATTTTTCAATAGTTAAAGATAATTTAGAAAAAATATTTAACTATAATAAAAAGTTTGCAGAATATAGAAGAAAAGATGAAAAAAATCTTTATGATGTGTTATTAAATGATTATGAAAAAGGCATGGATACTGAAAAATTAGATATATTTTTTAGTGAATTAAAAAAAGAAATTGTACCTTTTTTAAAAAAAATACAAGAAAAGAAAAAATCTTTAAAAGAAGAAAATAAATTAAATGTTCCAGTAGATGAAGATATACAAATGAAATTTGCAAAATATTTAGCTGCTTATGTAGGTTTTGATTTTGAAAAAGGACTTGTTGAAACAAGTGAACATCCTTTTACTTTAAATTTGAATAAAAATGATGTTAGACTTACAACAAATAACAAGAGAAATATGCCATTTTCAACTGTATTTTCAATTATCCATGAAGCAGGACATGGAATTTATGAGCAACAAACTGCTGATAATTTGATAGATACTTTACTTGGTGCAGGTGGAAGTATGGGATTACATGAATCACAATCAAGATTTATGGAAAATATAGTTGGTAGAAATAAAGCATTTTGGAAACCATTATACAAAAAGGCTATGGGATTTTATCCATTCTTAAAAGATATAGATTTTGAAGAATTTATTAAACAAATAAATAAGATTGAGCCTGAACTTATAAGAACTGAGGCAGATGAATTAACTTATTCATTACATGTTATGCTAAGATACGAAATAGAAAAGATGATATTTGCAGGTGAAGTAAGTATAGATGACTTACCAAAGATTTGGAATCAAAAAATGGTAGAATATTTAGGAATAGAACCTAAAAATGACGCAGAAGGTCTTATGCAAGATGTACATTGGTATTGTGGATTAGTTGGATATTTCCCATCTTATGCAATAGGTAATGCCTATGCTTCTCAAATATATAATACTATGAAAAAAGATTTTGATGTAGATAGGGTTTTGGAAAATCAAAACTTGAAAAAAATAACTGATTGGCTTGGAGAAAAAATCCATAAATATGGAAGATTAAAAGACACTCCTGAAATAATTAAAAAGGTTACGGGAGAAGAGTTGAATCCAAAATATTATATTGACTATTTAAAAGAAAAATATAGTAAAATTTATCAAATTTAAGTTGACAATTTTAAAATTTTATTGTACCACCATAATAATAAAGAAGTATTAATGTTTAAGAATAGAATAAGAGAAAATGTTAAGGAGGAAAATTATGGGAACATTTGACGATTTAACTGGAAAATTAGATGAACTAAAAGATAAAACAACTAAAAAAGCTGAAGAATTAAAGGATAAAGCTATTGGTGAGGTAGATAATCTTATCAATAAAATAAAATAAATTAACAAAAGAAAGGCTGTTGCAAATCAATGATAAAAATCATCAATTTGTAACAGCCCTATTTTTTATATAAATTTTCTCACTCTATAAAATAAATAAAAAATATGGTACAATATACAATACTAATTTAATAACCATAAGGAAAAAATATAAGGGGAATGTGATGGAAAAGATTTATAAAATTGTAGCAGATGAATTAAAAATTCCAGTTGATAAAGTTGAAAACACAATAAAACTTTTAGATGATGGAGCTACTATACCTTTTGTTGCAAGATATAGAAAAGAAGTAACAGGAAATTTAGATGAAGTACAGATAGGAGATATTTTACAAAAGGTTGAATATCTAAGAAATTTAGAAGAAAGAAAAGAAGAAGTAATAAGACTTATTGAAGAACAAGGAAAATTAACAGAAGAATTAAGAAATAGTATAATAGAAGCAAAAATTTTACAAGAAGTTGAGGATATTTATTTCCCATATAGAAAGAAAAAGAAAACAAAGGCTGATATTGCTAAAGAAAGAGGTTTAGAGCCATTAGCAGAAAAATTTTATACAGCTCATAGCTTAGAAGAAATCCAAAATCTGGCAAAGGAATTTATAACAGAAGAAGTTCCGACAGTTGAAGATGCAATAGAGGGGGCTATGCTTATAATTGCACAAAATATTTCTGAAAAAGCTGAATACAGAGAAAGAATAAGAGAAATATATTTAAAATATTCTATTATAGAATCAAAGGCTAGCAAGAAAGCAGCAGAGCTAGATGAGAAAAAAGTCTATAATGATTATTATGAATATGCAGAAAAAGTTGAAAAAATGCCTTCACATAGAATACTTGCATTGAATAGAGGAGAAAAAGAGGATATATTGACAGTTCATTTAAGACTTGAAGATTCTGATAGAGAAAGAATTGAAAATATGATTCTTAGAGAATTTCCTAAAAATGATTTAGTTTCAACTTACAAGGAAATTATAAAGGATTCTTTGGATAGACTTATAGTTCCATCTATTGAAAGAGAAGTTAGAAATGTTCTAACAGAAAGAGCAGAAATTGAATCAATAGCCGTGTTTAAAGATAATTTAAAGAATTTACTTTTGCAAGCACCTTTAAAAGAAAAAAATGTTTTGGCACTTGATCCAGGATATAGAACAGGCTGTAAGGTTGCAGTTATAGATAAATATGGTTTTTACAGGGAAAATACAGTATTTTTCTTGGTTGAAGCTATGCACAACCCAAGACAAATTCAAGATGCTAGAGATAAATTTTTGAAATTGGTTAAAAAATATGATATAGATATTGTAAGTATAGGAAATGGAACTGCTTCAAGAGAAACTGAAACTTTTGTTGCCAATATAATAAAAGAAGAAAAATTAAATGTAAAGTATTTGATAGTTAATGAAGCAGGAGCTTCTGTTTATTCAGCTTCAAAGATTGCAGCAGAGGAATTTCCAGACTTGGATGTAACAGTAAGAGGAGCAATCTCGATAGGTAGAAGAATACAAGATCCATTAGCAGAACTTGTAAAGATTGATCCTAAGTCTATTGGGGTTGGAATGTATCAACACGATGTAAACCAATCTAAATTAGATGAATCTTTGGATAATGTAATAAGCCATGTGGTGAATAATGTTGGTGCAAATATTAATACTGCCTCTTGGGCTTTACTTTCTCATATTTCTGGAATCAAAAAGACTGTTGCTAAGAATATAGTTGATTACAGAAAAGAAAATGGTAATTTTAAAAATAGAAAAGAAATTTTAAAAGTTAAAGGTGTTGGACCAAAAGCCTATGAGCAAATGGCAGGTTTCTTGGTTATACCAGAGGGAGAAAATATTTTAGATAACACAGTTATCCACCCTGAATCTTACGGAATAGCAGAAGCTATTTTAGGAAAAATAGATTTTAACCTAGAGAAATACAACAATGAATTAAATGTTGCAAGAGAAAAATTAAAATCTTTTGATTATAAAAAGTTTGCAGAAGAAAACAGCTTTGGTTTAGAAACTGTAAAAGATGTTCATGAAGCACTTTTAAAGGATAGAAGAGATCCAAGAGATGACTTTGAGAAGCCTCTTTTAAAATCAGATATTTTAAATATTGATAATTTACAAGTAGGAATGGAACTTGAAGGAACAGTAAGAAATGTTGTAAAATTTGGAGCATTTATAGATATAGGTTTGAAAAATGATGCACTTTTACATGTTTCAGAAATTTCAGATAAATATATAGATGACCCAAGTAAAGTTTTATCAGTTGGACAAATAATAAAGGTTAAAATAAAAGATGTGGACAAGGATAGAGGAAGAGTAGGCTTAACAAGAAAGGGACAAAATTAGTGAGGAGCAATAAAAATTTATGTTTATAAAGAAAGATTCTCTACTTTTAAGAATAATTTCATATAATGGGATTGCAATAGTAATTGTTGCTTCAATTATGGCAACTCTTTTTGGAATTATGATTTTTAATGAACTGAATATGAGACTTTTAGATAAATCCCGTGAAAGAACCTTACTTGTAAACAAGGCTTATTTGTATTATATTGATAAAAGTCGTGAGCATTTATATGATGCTTCAACTGATGCAGTAAATCTAATTTTAGTTGATAGTAATGATAAACTAATTCAAAATAGACTAGCATCAGCAGTGAGAAATCAACTTAGTACAGAATCATATGGTTTGTATAGGAAATCGTTTATTCAGATAGTTTCTCCAAATAGAATAATTTTAGGAGAAAGTGGAGATAGAGATATTAAATATGATTTATATAAAAATAATGATATTATTCCTTCAAAAGAGTTTTTAGAATATGGTAAATCTGAATATGTTAGTACAAAAGAAGCACTCTATGTGAGAATAGTTCAGCCATATAGACTATATAAGTCAACTGAAAGAAACTATATTGTTTTGACATTTCCCTTGAGTAATTACAGTTTATCAGAGATAAAAGAATATGCCTATTTAACAAAAGATGATAAAGTATTTATTCTATCAAGAGATGGTCATCTATATGGAGAATTAAGTTTAGATAAGGTTGATAATTTTTTTGAAAATTTTAAATTTAATAAAGTTGGGAGGGAATTATCAGATAATAAGTATTATTTCTCTGAGAAAAAAATAGGAGATAATTACTATTACTTAGGAATGCTTGCCTTAAAAAATAATAGTAAAAGTGATGACTATATCGGAGATATAGGGGTTGCTATATCAAAAAATGATTTTGTTGTAGTAAAGTATATGCTAGCAACTATAATATTAGTTGTTGGAATATTAGCAGTTGTTATAAGTACAACTCTTTGTGCAAGAATTTTTGCTAAACTTCTTAAACCCTTAAATATACTGGCAGATAAGACTGAGAAGATAGGTGTAAATAATGAAAAAGATGAGGGAGGAATAGATTTTAAAGAAGAAAATATCTTTGAAATTCGTTCAATCTCAAATTCTTTAAAGTTTATGACAGAAAGAATAGAAGAAAATGAAAAACTTTTGAAACAAAATAATAATAAATTAAATACAAACTTAAATAGGTTAGTGGCAGTAGAAAAATTATTGATGGAAATTGATTTAGTTGGAAGTTTTCAAGAAGGTGTGAATAAGGTTTTAAGAGCTTTAACATCAGAAATTGATTTAGGATATAGCAGAGCTATATATTTAGAATACAGTGAGGAAAAAGATGAGCTTTCAGTAAAAAATTATGCTATAAATCCTCATATATTAGCAAATGCTGAAAAATATACAGAGGGGATAAATGGTTTCACATTTCAAATTAATAATATAGGTGAAATGATACCTCTTTTAAATATAAAATATGAACCAGGTGGAATATTTTGGGAAAGTATGGAAACAGGAAAAATAATCTATCACAATGACAAAGGTTTTAAATACACCTATGGAAATAAATTATTTAAAACTCTTGGTTTAAAAAATTTTATGATATTACCTATTGCTGATGAAGATATAAAAATGGGGTGTGTGTTAGTTGATTATTTTGGAAAAGATAATTTAATTTCAGAAGAAGAAGTTGAAGTAAATAATTTACTATTGATGAACTTGCTAATAAGAATTAAGAATGCTATGACAGAAGAAAGTAAACTTATGAAAGAAAGGTACTTGACAATGTCTAAGGTTTCTAATAAGTTTATTAAAAATAATAAGAAATTAATCAACTATGTTGAAACTTTTATTGAAAAATTGGTAAATAATAGATATAATAGTAAAGATATAGATAAAATAAAACGATATTTAAGAGATGAAAAGAAGAAGAATGTTGTTATTAAAGATGCTTTGGATAGTAGTAAAAACAATTTTGAAGTCTTTAATTTTGAAAAGTTAGTAGAAAAAATAGTAAAAAATAGTCAGAAAATTTTGAAAAAATATGGAATTAATACTTCATTATTTATAGATTTTTCAGGAAATATGTATGGAGATAAAAAAAGAATATACCAAATGTTCATACAGATTCTAAGAAATTCAATTAATGCTATCCTTACTAGAAATAAATTAGATAAAAAGATTAATATAGTTGTTGTAGGGGATAAAAATCATCGCATTATTTTAGAAATAATTGATAATGGTGTTGGAATGACAGAAGAAGAAGTTAAAGCTGTTATGAGACCATATTCAGATGCAAAAGGTAATAGTATAATGGGAACGGGACTTATAACTATATATAAAATAGTAAAAGAACATAATGGGTTTATGACTATATCTTCTGAATTAGATGTTGGAACAAAAATAAGAATAATTTTTAATGAATACAGGGAGGAAATAAATCAATGAGTGACAAAGAGTACACAAGTACACTACATTTACCAAAAACAGACTTTCAAATGAAAGCAAACTTGCCTAATAAAGAGCCAAAGTACATAAAAAAATGGACTGAGGAAAAAATTTATGAAAAAGGCTTAGAAAAAAATAAAAATGGGGAAACTTTTATATTGCACGATGGGCCACCTTATGCAAATGGAAATACACATATAGGACATGCTTTAAATAAGATATTAAAAGATATTATTATAAAGTATAAAACTTTTAGAGGATTTAGATCACCTTATGTTCCTGGTTGGGATACTCATGGGTTACCAATAGAATTACAAGTAGTTAAAGAAGTTGGAGTTGGTAAAGCAAGAGAAATGTCAGCTTTGGAAATAAGAAAACTTTGTGAAAAATATGCTAGAAAATGGGTAGGAATACAAAAAGAACAATTTATAAGATTGGGAGTTTTAGGAGACTGGGATAATCCTTATCTAACACTTGATCCTAGATTTGAAGCTAAACAATTAGAACTATTTGGAGAAATCTATGAAAATGGATATATATTTAAAGGGTTAAAACCTGTTTATTGGTCACCTGCAACAGAAACTGCATTAGCAGAAGCAGAAATAGAATATTATGACCATGTATCTCCATCTATTTATGTAAGAATGCAAGCTAATAAGGATTTATTGGATAAAATAGGATTTAATGAAGATGCTTATGTATTGATATGGACAACTACTCCTTGGACATTACCAGCAAATGTAGCTATATGTTTGAATGAAAATTTTGACTATGGGCTATATAAGACAGAAAAAGGTAATTTAATACTTGCAAAAGATTTAGCAGAAAGTGCATTTAAAGATATAGGAATAGGAAATGCTGAGCTTATAAAAGAATTTAAAGGAAAAGATTTAGAATATACAACATATAAACATCCTTTCTTAGAAAGAACAGGACTTGTAATTTTAGGTGATCATGTTACTGCTGATGCAGGTACAGGAGCAGTTCATACAGCACCAGGACATGGACAAGACGACTATGTTGTTGGGCTTAACTATAAATTACCAGTTATATCTCCAATAGACCATAGAGGTTGCCTAACAGAAGAAGCAGGAGATTTATTTAAAGGACTTGTTTATTCAGAAGCTAATAAGGCTATAATAGAATATTTAACTAAGACAGGACATATATTAAAAATGCAAGAAATAAATCACCCTTATCCACATGATTGGAGATCTAAAACTCCTGTTATATTTAGAGCCACTGAACAATGGTTTATAAGAATGGAGGGTGGAAATTTAAGAGAAAAAACTTTAAAAGCTATTGATAAGGTAAACTTTATACCTTCTTGGGGTAAAAATAGAATAGGTTCTATGATGGAAACAAGACCTGACTGGTGTATATCAAGACAAAGAGTTTGGGGAGTTCCTATACCAATATTCTATAATGATGAAACAAATGAAGAAATATTCCATAAAAAAATATTGGATAGAATTTGTGATTTAGTCAGAGAAAATGGTTCTAATATCTGGGTTGAAAAGACTCCAGAAGAATTAATTGGAGAAGAATTATTAGAAAAATATAATTTAAAAGGCTTAAAACTAAGAAAAGAAACTAATATAATGGATGTTTGGTTTGACTCAGGAAGTAGCCATAGAGGAGTATTAGAAGTTTGGAAAGGACTTAGAAGGCCAGCTGATTTATATCTTGAAGGTTCAGATCAACATAGAGGTTGGTTCCATACTTCACTTTTAACATCAGTTGCATCAACTGGGGATTCACCTTATAAAAGTGTATTAACTCATGGTTTTGTTAATGATGGTGAAGGAAGAAAAATGTCTAAATCATTAGGAAACACAGTTTCTCCTGCTGATGTAATAAAAGTTTATGGAGCTGATATATTAAGACTTTGGTGTGGTTCTGTTGATTATAGAGATGATGTAAGAATATCTGATAATATAGTTAAACAAATGTCAGAAGCATATAGAAGAATAAGAAATACTGCAAGATATATACTTGGAAATTCTTATGATTTTAACCCAAAAACTGATAAAATAGCATATAAGGATATGTTAGAAATAGATAAATGGGCCCTAAATAAATTGGAAGTATTAAAAAGAAGTGTAACTGAAAGCTATGATAAATATGAATTTTATAACCTATTCCAAGGTATACATTACTTTGCAGCAATAGATATGTCAGCTTTCTATTTAGACATAATAAAAGATAGACTTTATACTGAAAAGAAAGATTCTGTTGCAAGAAGAGCAGCACAAACAGTCATGTATGAAGTTTTAATGACTTTAACAAAAATGGTTGCACCTATACTTTCATTTACAGCTGAAGAAATATGGGAAAGTTTACCAGCTGAAATAAGGGAAGCAGAATCTATATTCTTAGCAGATTGGTATGAAAATAATGATGAATATTTAAAACCAGAACTTGATGAAAAATGGCAACAAATTATAAAATTGAGAAAAGAAGTAAATAAAAAATTAGAAAAAGCTAGACAAGGTGAAAATAAAATAATAGGAAACTCTTTGGATGCAAAAGTTAGCCTATATACAGAAGATAATACTTTAAAGGAATTTATAAAAGAAAATTTAGAATTATTAGAAACTGTATTTATTATTTCTGGTTTAGAAGTAGCAGATTCTGCTGATGAAAACTTTACAGATGCAGAAGAAATAGAAAAATTAAAAATAAAAATTACTCATGCAGATGGAGAAAAATGTGAAAGATGTTGGAAATATGATAATTTAGGAAGTGATTTAGAACATCCTACACTTTGTCCAAGATGTGCAGCAGTATTGAAATAGGAGAAAGTATGATTTATATATTTTTATTCTTAATATTACTTATAATAGACCAATATTCAAAATTTATAGTAGATAAAACTTTGTCTGTTGGTGAAACAGTACCTATAATAGATAACTTTTTTAACCTAACTTATGTACAAAATAGAGGAGTTGCTTTTGGACTATTTCAAGGGAAAATAGATATAGTAAGTATTTTGGCAATAATTGCAATAGGTTTAATTTTATTCTATTTCTTTAAAAATTTTAAAAAGATAAGTTTTTTAGAGAGGATAGCATATACTATGATATTTTCAGGAGCAGTAGGAAATATGATAGATAGGATATTTAGAGCCTATGTAGTGGATATGTTAGATTTTAGAGGTATCTGGTCTTTCATATTTAATTTTGCTGATGTATGGATAAATATAGGTGTAATTTTGATAATAGTGGAGCATATATTTTTCAGTAGAAAAAAGAGGGTGAAATAAAAAATGACATTTCAAGAAATAATTTTTTCTTTACAACAATTTTGGAGTTCTAAGGGTTGTATAATTGGTAACCCTTACGATATAGAAAAAGGAGCAGGAACATTCAATCCAAATACATTTTTGATGTCTTTGGGACCTGAACCTTGGAATGTGGCTTATGTAGAGCCATCAAGAAGGCCAAAAGATGGAAGATATGGAGATAACCCTAATAGAGTTTATCAACATCATCAATTTCAAGTAATAATGAAACCATCTCCAATTAATATTCAAGAGTTATATCTTGAAAGTTTAAGAGTTTTAGGAATAGAGCCAGAAAAACATGATATAAGATTTGTTGAAGATGACTGGGAATCTCCTACTCTTGGAGCTTGGGGACTTGGTTGGGAAGTATGGTTGGATGGAATGGAAATAACTCAATTTACTTATTTCCAACAAGTTGGAGGATTAGAATTAGATGTAATCCCTGTTGAAATCACTTATGGTTTAGAAAGACTAGCATTATATATTCAAAATAAAGAAAATGTATATGATTTAGAATGGACTAAGGGTGTAAAATATGGAGATATGAGATATCAATTTGAATTTGAAAATTCTAAATATTCTTTTGAGCTTGCAAGTTTAGATAAACATTTTAAATGGTTTGATGACTATGAAGAAGAAGCTAAAAAAATTTTGGATCAAGGTTTAGTTTTACCAGCTTATGATTATGTTTTAAAATGTTCTCATGTTTTTAATGTTTTAGATTCAAGAGGAGCAATTTCAACAACTGAAAGAATGGGATATATTTTAAGAGTTAGAAACTTGGCTAGAAGATGTGCAGAAGTATTTGTGGAAAATAGAAAAGCATTGGGTTACCCTCTTTTAAATAAAAAATAAAATTAATGGTTTTCTTTGAAATAATTTTTATAAAAAAACAGTTCATTGCTAGCTAAATGCTTAGATTACAAAGAATAATTTTTCTTGAAATATAGTATGTTTAAATCTTTTTATTATAAATATCAGCTACTTGACAGCCATTAGTGTTTCAGGAGCTCCAAAATGCTCCTTCAACAATAATGGACGTCGCAGTAGCCTCAGTTAAAAATTATTTAAACTTTATTTCAAGAAAAATATTAGTTAAAATTATAATTATCTGTAATTAGAGCTAAATTATTTTTCAAAGAAAACTTTATAAAAATTATTTATTATAAAATTATTTTTTATTAAAAGATTAAAGAAAAGAGGAGGATATAAAGTGGAATTATTATTTGAAATAGGAATGGAAGAAATACCTGCAAGATTTTTAAATCAAGCATTAGAAGATTTAAAGAGTAATTTTGAAAGAAAATTAAAAAATAATAGAATAAAATTTAGTGGTATAAAAACTTATGGAACACCTAGAAGACTTGTTTTAATTGCTGATGAAGTGGCAGAAATGCAAGAAGATTTAGATGAATTAAGTATAGGACCATCAAGAGAAAGAGCCTATAAAGATGGAGCTTTAACAAAAGCTGGAGAAGGTTTTTTAAAGGCACATAGAATAGAAGAAGAACAAATTGAAATAATTAAAAATGATAAGGGAGAATATATAGCATTCAAAAGATTTTCAAAAGGAAAACCTACTGAAACTATACTTCCAGAGATTTTAAAAGCCCTAGTTTTAGAAGAAACATTTCCAAAATCAATGAGATGGTCAGATAAAACTATTAGATTTGCAAGACCTATTGAATGGTTTTTAGCACTGTATGGAGATAAAGTAGTAGATTTTGAAATTGAAGGTATAAAGAGTTCTAACAAGTCTAAGGGACATAGATTCTTTGGAAAAGAATTTGAAGTATCTTCTGTTGAAGATTATTTAAAGAAAATAAGAGAAAATAATGTAATTATTGATATTTCTGAAAGAAAAAAAATGATAGAAGAAATGATTAATAATTCACTATTAGAAGATGAAAAAGCAGATGTAGATGAAGCATTATTAGATGAAGTTACTAACTTAGTTGAACACCCATTTGCAATAGTTGGAACTTTTTCAGAAGATTTTTTAGAAGTTCCACAAGAAGTGTTAATAATATCTATGAAAGTTCATCAAAGATATTTCCCAATTTTAAGTAAAAAAGGAAAGTTACTACCTAAATTTATAGTTATTAGAAATGGTATAAATTTTTCTGAAAATGTCAAGAAAGGTAATGAAAAAGTTCTATCTGCAAGACTTGCAGATGCTAGATTCTTCTATTATGAAGATTTAAAAACTCCTTTGGATAGTAATGTAGAAAAATTAAAGACAGTTGTATTCCAAAAAGATTTAGGAACTATTTATGATAAAGTAAAAAGATGTGAAAAAATAGCTGAGTTCTTAGTAGAAAAATTAAAATATAACTACATGAAAGAAGATATTTTAAGAACAGTAAAACTTGCTAAGGCAGACTTGGTTTCAAATATGATAAATGAAAAAGAATTTACAAAACTTCAAGGATTTATGGGAGAAAATTATGCTTTGAAGGGTGGAGAAGAAATTGGAGTTGCTTTAGGAATAAAAGAACATTATTATCCTAGATTCCAAGGAGATTTATTACCAAGTGGAATAGAAGGAATAATTACAGGAATTTCTGATAGAATAGATACATTAGTTGGTTGCTTTGGAGTGGGTGTAATCCCAACTGGTTCAAAAGATCCTTTTGCTTTAAGAAGGACAGCCTTAGGTATTGTAAATATTATTATAAAAGCAAATCTTGATATTTCATTGAAAGATTTAGTGAAAGTTTCACTAGATGCCTTAGAAGCTGATAAGGTATTAAAAGCAGATAGAGTAAAAGTTGAAGCTGATGTTTTAGATTTCTTAAAACAAAGAATTATAAATGTATTTACAGATATGAAATATAGAAAAGATGTTGTCTTAGCAGTCTTAGATAAAGATGCAGATAATATTACTACTGCATTGGAAATAGTAAGAATAATAACTGAAAAATTATCTAAGGATAAGATGCAAGCTCTTTTACAATCTGTAAAGAGAGTATTTAATATAATGAAAGGTAGCAAAGATGCTACTACAAAAGAAAAACTGTTTAAAAATGATATAGAAAAAACATTGTATGTAGAATCAAAGAAAGTTGAAGAAGAAGTAGAAAAAGCTATAAAGGAAAAAGAATATGCTGATTATTTTGAAAAACTATTCACATTAGTTCCTACTATTGATAAATACTTTGAAACTGTTATAGTGATGGATGAAGATAAAAATGTAAGAGATAATAGAATAGGACAACTAACTTATATTATGAATTTATTTGATAGGATAGCTTATTTAAATAAGTTGGACTAGTGGAGGAAAAATGGACTCAAAGAAGATAGAAAATGCTTTTGTTGAAGTTATAGAAGCCTTGGGAAATGTAGAATATAAGGAAGAATTAAAAGATACACCTAAAAGGATAGCAGAAAGCTATAAGGAAATTTTTTATGGAATAGACATTGATCCCAAAGAAGTTTTAACAAGAACTTTTGAAGTCAATAGCAATGAACTTATTATTGAAAAAAATATAGACTTCTATTCTATGTGTGAACATCATTTTCTACCTTTTTTTGGGACTATTTGTATAGCTTATATACCAAGTAAAAAGATTTTTGGGTTTGGTGATATATTGAAACTTATAGAAATTTTATCAAGAAGACCTCAGTTACAGGAAAGATTAACAGAAGAAATAGCAAAATATATCTATGAGATATTGGACTGTCAAGGAATTTATGTAGTTGTTGAAGCAAAACATTTATGTATGACTATGAGAGGTCAGAAAAAAGAAAATACAAAAATTTTGACAACTTCTGCAAAAGGTATATTTGAAACTGATATTAATAAGAAATTAGAAGTTTTAACATTATTAAAATAAAATATATTAAAAATAATCTAAAAATTATTCTTAAAAGAAAGGGAAAAAGATGGATTTAAATGACTATGCTTTAGTAAGTAGAAATTATGAAAAATCTCTTGATTTAGAATATAAAAAAAATAAAGGTATTTTTTATACAGATATAGAGCTAGCAGAAAAAATAATTGATTTTTTAGAGATACCAAAAGATTCCATAATTTTAGATCCATGTTGTGGAACAGGAAATTTTTTAGTCGCAGCTAAAAATCAAGGTTACCAAAAGACATATGGAGCTGATATCGATAAAAAAGCTATTTCTTTATCTAAAAAAAATACAAATATAACTAATTTAAAAGTTATAGATACTCTTGCAAATAAGGCTAATAATGTTTTAAGTAAGTTTAAATTAGAAGAGCCAGTAGATGTTATCATAGGCAATCCACCTTATGCACCTATTGCTAAAGATATTATAATTGACACCTCTGATTACTTGTTTTTAAGAGAAGTAAAAGACTCAGGAAGTAATCTGTTTATTGCAGCGTTATATAGAGCTTTTGACTTGGTAAAAGAAAATGGAATTATATCTTATGTCATACCTAAAAATTTTTTACATGTGACATCCTACAAAGTATTAAGAAAAATGATATTAAATGAAAAGCAAATAATTTCAATTGTGGATATTGGAGAAAATTTTAAAAATGTTAGAGGAGAACAAATTATAATAACATTAAGAAATAAATTTGTAAAAAATAATAATATTTGTATATATAGGTATGAAAACAATAAAATCATAAAAAAACTTGAAGTACCTCAAGATTTTTATAAAGATGAAATTTTATTATTTGGAAGTAAAGAAGACTTCTCAATTTTTAAAAAATTAGAAGGAGCATATCAAAAGTTTAGTGATATATGTACAGGTTATGTTGGTAGAGGTAAATCTAAGTTAGATACAGCAATAACAGGTAAAGATATTAGGAAGTTTTCATTTAAAAATACTAAAGTTCCTAAAAAGGGGAATAAGGTATTTATACAAAATATTTATAGTGCAGAAGCAGGGATTATTGCTAGTTTTGCTGGTGAATTAGAAGCGGCAGAAACTGTAACTGTTTTTACTGATGGTGATGAAAAAATGTGTAGATATATACTTGGATTTTTACATTCAAGGTTATGTAATTATTACTTATTAAAGTTTTGTTTTAATAATTCAAAACTTACAATGCATACAGATGCTAAATATTTAAAAAAATTACCATTAGTTAAAGACTCTAAAACATTTTCAAGAGTAATTAGTGTTGTAAAATCTTTAGAAAAGATTGATTATATGAGTGAAGATTGGTTTGAAATGCTTGAGTCATTAAATAATTTAATATATAAAATTTATGGTATTAATGAAAATGAAAAAAATTATATTGATTTTCAAATGAAAAGCATTCAATCTAAGAGGTGGAATAGTGATTAATGATAGTAAAAGATGTAATAATTTAACTGGAAAGGAATGGCTTCAGAATTCTTTTAGTATATGGAGAAATCTAACAAAAACAAAAGAAGAAAAAGAATTGAAACACCCTGCTTCATATCCAGTTTCTTTATGTGAAAAATTAATTAAAACATTTTCAAAAAACAATTCAATAATAATAGATCCGTTTAATGGGATTGGCTCAAGTCTTGTTGCAGCACATAATTTAGGATACAAAGCTATAGGTATAGACTTATCAGAGGAATTTTGTAAAATTGCAGAGCAAAGAATTGGAAATGATAAGAATATAAAAATTATTAATGGAAATAGTTTTAACGAATTAGATAAATTTGAAGAAAACTCTTTTGATTTATGTATAACATCACCACCATATTGGGACATTTTAAATATGAAAAGAAGTGCTGATGGTAAAGAAAATGTTAGTTATTCTAATAAAAAGAATGATATAGGAAATATAAAAGAATATCAAAATTTTATATATGAATTAGGAAAGCTATTTTTAAAAGTGAATCGAGTTTTAAAAATAGGAGCATATTGCTTAGTAAATGTTATGGATATTAGAAAAAAGAGTGAATTCTATCCACTCCATAGTGATTTAGCAGCTGAACTACAAAAACATGGTTATATATTTGATGATATTATTATATGGGATAGACAACAGGATTATAATAATATGAAACCATTAGGTTACCCTTATAAATATAGAATAAATAAAGTACATGAATATATATTAATTTTTATAAAGAAATAAGGGGATGAATTATATGCAATTAATATTTGGAGAAAAAAATAAAGTATGCTTTACTAATGATGCTGATTTTTATTTATGTTTAGGATTTTTATTAAATAGCTCTAAAGGAATTAGATTTGACTGGGAAGTCTATGATAATAAATGGGGGATAGAAGGAAGAATATGGATTACTAATTCTTCTAATGCACCATTATCACTAAGGAATGCATTTAGTAAAGGAACAGATACTATAGATAACAGATTAAATTGCAATGAATATATTTCGTACTTATATAAGAATTTTGGAATTATAAATGGGAGAAATCAAAATTTAAATAATATTTCAAGTAGAGTACCAGCACAATACTTGAAAGACTTTAACAGAGGATTAACTTTATAATAAATGGAGGAATAATATGGGAAATCTAAATGATTTTTTAAATTTTTTAGGAAAAACAAATCAAAGTATATTTATTGAGGCTGAAGCAAGAGAAGATAAAATGACTAATTTTATCAAAAAATATAATACTAACTATAGTGAAAGTATAAATTTAAATTCAGATGGGATATGTTTATTAGGAGATGTTGATAAAAGGGGAGTAGAACTTAGAATTTACTTTAATGATTTGACAGGGATTCCTCCTTATTGGAATAGTAGAAAGTATGATAATAAAATATATCGTTCAGGTAAGTTTGCTTATAGATTAGATGATAATGAATTAGGATATTTTTTATTTTCTAATGGATACCATATAGGGGCTAACTAAGCATGGAGTGTAAATAAATGAATATAGAAATGTCTTATCTTTTGGGAATGATATGTGGAAATGGCGAAATACAGAGAACTTCTATGAATACAATAGTTTCTATTGATATACCTCATAAAAAATTAGAAACAGAAGAGATTCATGATGTAAAACTTTATGTAAAAGCAAGTATAGCAGATATTAGAAATATAATTGAACCTTTAATAGGAGCAGGGCTTACCTTCGTTCAAAATGCCTCATCAACGATTTTATCTTTTGTAAAACCTAATACAGATTATTTGATAAGAGAAATTAATAGGTTTGTAGGAAATGCTGTTTCACATAATGATATATCTATACATTCAGATATTTTTAGTTGCACTTTGGATGAGCGAAAAGAATTTTTAAAAGGTTTTGCAGATGTTACTGGTTATATAAGAAGAAGTAATGCATATTTCAATAAATATGAACATAGGGTATATCTTGAAATACCAAATAATTGGCAAATGGTAATAGATATATGTAATCTATTGAAATCAGTAGATATCCCAGTTCAAAGTATTGACTGGGCACATCCTAATATGCGTGATGGAAATTTAAAAAAATATAATGCTGGAGAAATTAATTTTTGGAAAAAAGAACATCAAATTAAAATATGGGCAAATGAATTTATTACAATTGGCTTTGGAATTATTCATAAACAACAGGCATTAGAAATGTTTTCTGATGAATTAATTGTCGCATATATAGGACTTAATAAAAATTTACAGAAGAAAACTCATAAATATTATTGGGAATCAAAAAGAAAAAGTAATAAAATAAAACCAATTCATCCAAGTGAAAATGATGAACTTATACCATTAAAAATTAGAGGAAAACATTTTGATTCTTGGATAGAAATAGCAAAGGAACTAGGGTATTATGAATAAAAGTAATGTAAAGAGTGAGTTTGAACTTTACTTACCAATGAAAAATTGGCTTCAGGAGTATTTAGAAAATAAATATAAAGGATATAAAATAACTACTGTTGACTCTCATGCAGAAAAATTAGATAAAGTCTTAGCTAAGTTTAATATAACAAATGAGCTTGCAGTTGGAGTAGATATTCAAATTGATATTTTAGGAATTGCTAGAAGGGGAAATTTGGTAAAATTATTTTTTATAGAAGCCAAGAAAACTAATTTAACATTACGAGATTTAGGGCAATTATGGGCTTATTGTAAATTAATAAATCCAGAAGAAGCATTCTTAATAACTTCAGCAGGTCTTGGAACTTTAAATAAAATATTAAATACTCTTAAACGAGAAGATTTACTAGATTATGGAGATGGAAAATTTATAAAGAAAATGAAGATTACTATTTGGAATTTATTTTCTAATAGTCCAGATTTATCATTAATGATTCCTAAGATATAAAATTAACTTAAATACATAGGGGATAATTGAATATATAAAAATATTAGTAAGTATTTATTTAAATAAGGGGCTATTATGGATAAAATTTATATAAGAGATTTGGAATTTATAGGTTATCACGGAGTTTTTGAAGAAGAAAAAAAAATAGGTCAAAAATTCTTTGTAAGTTTAGAGCTTACTACTAATTTAAGAAAAGCAGGCTTAAATGATGATATAACAAAAACAACTCATTATGGAGAAGTTGCAGAAACTGTAAAAAAAATATTTTTCCAAAAAAAATATGATTTAATAGAAACTTTGGCAGAGGATATAGCAAGAGAAATATTACTTAATTATCCTTTGATAAGAGAGTTAAAGTTAGAAATAAAAAAACCTTGGGCACCAGTGGGGATACCTCTTAAAGATGTTTCTGTTGAGATTACAAGAAAATGGAATGAAGTATATATTTCATTGGGAACTAATATGGGGAATAAGAAAGAAAACTTAGAAAAAGCTATAAAAGAAATAGCCAATATAAAAGATACTTTTATTATAAAAGAAAGTAAAATTATTGAAACAGAGCCTTTTGGTTATAAGGAACAAGATGACTTTTTAAATTCTTGTATAGGAGTTAAAACTTTATTAGCACCAAGAGAAATTTTAAAAGAACTACTTTCCATAGAAAAAAAAATGGGAAGAGAAAGAAAAATTAAATGGGGTCCAAGAATTATTGATTTAGATATAATTTTCTATGGCAAGGAAATTATAGAAGAAGAAGATTTGATAGTACCTCATCCATATATGGAGTACAGGGAGTTTGTTTTAAAACCTTTGGAAGAAATAATACCTAATTTTGTTCACCCTTTGCTTTTAAAAAGGATTAGTACACTTAAAAAGGAGCTTGAAAATGAAAAAAATTAGTTGTGGAAATAAAGAAATTATTTTAGGAGAAAGAACCTTAGTAATGGGAATTTTAAATGTTACTCCTGATTCTTTTTCAGATGGAGGAAGATACAATAATTTAGATTCTGCAATGAAACAAGCCGAAAAACTTATTTCAGAAGGAGCAGATATAATAGATATAGGTGGAGAATCTACAAGACCAGGGCATACTCAAATAACATCAGAAGAAGAAATTTCAAGAGTGGTGCCAATTATAGAGAAGATTTCTAAGAACTTAGATACTATAATTTCTATTGATACTTATAAATATGATGTAGCAGAAGAAGCAATAAAAGCAGGAGCAAATATAATAAATGATATTTGGGGTCTACAATATGACAAGGGAGAAATGGCAGAACTGGTAAAAAAATATAATCTTCCACTTATTGCAATGCACAATCAAAATGATGAAATGTATAATAAAGATATAATGTTAGTTTTAAGAGAATTTTTTGAAAAAACATATAAGATAGCAGATAAATATGGAATAGACAGAGATAAAATAATTTTAGATCCAGGCTTAGGCTTTGGGAAAAATGTTGAGCAAAATATAGAAGTTCTATCAAGATTAAATGAATTAAAAGATATGGGACCTATTTTATTAGGAGCTTCTAAAAAAAGATTTATAGGAAAACTTCTTAATGATTTACCCTTTGATGAAAGAGTAGAAGGAACTGTTGCAACTACTGTGATAGGGATAGAAAAAGGAGTTGACATAGTGAGAGTTCACAATGTCTTAGAAAATAAAAGAGCCTGTTTGGTTGCAGATGGTGTATATAGAAAAAGAGGATAGATTTGTATGGAACAAGAAAAACAAGTTCCACTGTCACACTTAATTGCAAATCTGATAAAAATATGTGTATAAAGCTAGGGTTGGGAAAGAAAAAGACTTGGAATCAATAAAAAAAGATTACTAATTAAATGAGGTATAAATAGAGGCTGCTACAAATTACTTT
>ERZ772920.224-NODE-224-length-33640-cov-8.513444_pt1 | contig 33640 bp, 30 predicted proteins | sample MGYA00511469_ERZ772920 | MGnify/ENA primary metagenome ERZ772920 (study PRJEB29015, sample SAMEA2738069) | human oral metagenome | biome: human oral; feature: human-associated habitat; material: saliva | place: China | collected 2216 ... | reverse complement strand
ACGCCGTAGATTTCTTCCAATCGCTTCACCTTCGGTTCAGCTCTTGGGAAATCCTGGCGGAGGACACACATCAAAAGACCTGCCCTCATGCGAGGGCAGGTCTTCTGTGTGTGTCCATCATTCAAACTCCACCGTTCCCGGTGGCTTGGAGGTCAGATCGTAGAACACCCTATTCACGTGATCCACCTCATTTATTATTCTATTCATCACCTTCTGCAGCACCGACCATGGGATTTCCACTGCCTCCGCTGTCATGAAGTCTACTGTCTCGACCGCACGGATTGCCACAGCATAGTCATACGTACGGAAGTCTCCCATTACGCCGACTGACCTCATATTAGTTAGAGCTGCGAAGTACTGGCTGATTGAGCCCTCGAGGCCCGCCTTTGCTATCTCCTCACGGTAGATTGCATCAGCTTCCTGCACGATTTTAACCTTCTCAGCTGTAACTTCGCCGATGATTCTGATTCCGAGTCCTGGTCCTGGGAATGGCTGACGGTCAACCAGATAGTCTGGGAGGTCTAGCTCTCTGCCGAGGGCACGCACTTCGTCTTTGAACAGCATGCGGAGTGGCTCGATTATCTCCTTAAAATCAACGTGGTCTGGTAGTCCGCCCACGTTATGGTGCGACTTGATAACTGCCGACTTACCGAGGCCGCTCTCGATGATGTCTGCGTAGATCGTCCCCTGTGCCAGGAATTCTACTGCGCCTATCTTCTTGGCTTCCTCTTCAAATACGCGGATGAACTCCTCACCGATGATCTTACGCTTTGTCTCTGGGTCTGTCACGCCAGCGAGCTTTGCGTAGTATCTCTCCTGAGCATTTACACGCACGAAGTTGAGGTCGTACTCACCCTTGCTGCCAAATATCTCTTCAACCTGGTCGCCCTCGTCCTTACGGAGTAGTCCGTGGTCTACGAACACGCAGGTCAGCTGCTTGCCGATTGCCTTTGCCAGAAGTGCCGCAACTACGCTGGAATCAACGCCGCCAGAGAGTGCAAGTAGCACCTTGCCGTCTCCCACCTTCTCGCGGATCTCTGCGATTTCCTTCTCAGCGAAGGAATCCATCTTCCAGTCCTGCTCACACCTACACACGCCTAGTATGAAGTTGCTAAGCAGCTCTGTGCCCTCTGCTGTATGGTTTACCTCTGGGTGGAACTGCACTGCGTAGTAGCCCCTCGCCCTGTCTTCCATACCTGCAACTGGGCAGTTTTCTGTATGCGCCGTAATCGTGAAGCCTTCTGGGACTTCGCTGATATAGTCAGTGTGGCTCATCCATGTTACTGTCTCGTCGCTGAGCCCTGCAAAGAGTCCTTCCTTGCAGTCAACCACCGTATCGGTGCGGCCGTACTCACTAGTTGGAGCTGTTCCGATCTTACCGCCAAGCACGTGTGCCATCAGCTGTGCGCCGTAACAGATGCCGAGTATCGGTAGTCCTAGGTCGAACACGCCTCTATCGATTGCTGGTGCACCCTCTCCGTATGCGGACTGTGGTCCACCTGTGAATATGATGCCGCATGGGTCGAATTCCTTGACCTTATCAACTGTTATGCTTTCAAAATTATGGACTTCCGAGTACACGCCGAGCTCACGAACCCTGCGGGCGATGAGCTGGTTGTACTGTCCGCCAAAATCAATAATTAATATCTTGTTAGCCATTATCGCTCCTAACGTCTTACTGTTGCTACGCTATTGTCCTTGAGTACAACGTCATGTGCTCCACCCTCGATGATGCTTGTCGCCGATACGAGTGTGAGCTTCGCGTTCTGCTGTAGCTCTGGAATCGAGAGGACTCCGCAGTTGCACATCGTCGACTTAACCTTGTCTAGAGAGAGGTTTACGTTGTCGTGCAGCGATCCTGCATATGGAACGTAGGAGTCGACACCTTCCTCGAACTTGAGCTTGCTATCGCCGCCGAGGTCGTATCTCTGCCAGTTACGAGCTCTCGCAGAACCTTCGCCCCAGTATTCCTTCATGTAGTTGCCATTTACCATAACCTTAGCGGATGGTGACTCGTCAAATCTTGCAAAGTATCTTCCTAGCATGATGAAGTCCGCGCCCATAGCGAGTGCTAGCGTCATGTGGTAGTCGTACACTATTCCGCCATCGGAGCAGATTGGAATGTACTCACCTGTCTTCTCGAACCACTCGTCTCTTGCTGCTGCAACCTCGAGCACTGCAGATGCCTGTCCGCGTCCGATTCCCTTCTGCTCTCTAGTGATGCAGATGGATCCGCCGCCGATTCCGACCTTGATGAAGTCTGCACCGCTCTTAGCGAGGAAATCGAAGCCTTCCTTATCTACGACGTTACCAGCACCGATTTTAACTGTATCGCCGTACTTCTCTCTAACCCATTTGAGGGTTCTAGCCTGCCACTCAGAATATCCTTCTGAGGAGTCGATTGTAAGCACGTCTACGCCTGCCTCTACGAGAGCTGGGATTCTCTCCTCGTAGTCACGAGTGTTGATTCCTGCACCTACGATGAAGCTCTTGTTGTCGTCGAGAAGCTCGTTAGGATTCTGCTTGTGAGAGTCGTAGTCTTTTCTAAATACAAATGCTACTAGGCATCCGTCCTTATCCACGATTGGCAGCTGGTTTACCTTGTTCTCCCAGATGATGTCGTTAGCCTCGGACAGAGTTATGCCAGCGTTGCCGTACACGATGTTCTCGAGAGGTGTCATAAACTCAGAAACCTTAGTGTCTGTGCTGAGTCTGCTAATTCTGTAGTCCTTGCTTGTAACGAGACCGACTAGCTTGCCGTGGCCTGTACCGTCATCTGTAACCGCTACTGTCGAGTGTCCAGAGTTCTTTTTGATTGCGAGAACATCAGCAAGTGTGCTGTCAGGCTTTACGTTGGTATCACTTGGTACGAAGCCTGCCTTGTAGGACTTAACCTTCTTGGCCATTGCTGCCTGGCTCTCGATTGACTGAGAACCGAAGATGAAAGAAATTCCACCCTCCTTCGCTAATGCAACCGCCATCCCGTCATCAGAAACAGCCTGCATTACTGCGGAAACAAGTGGAATATTTGCCTTGATCTTAGGCTCCTCGCCTTTCTTGAATTTAGTAATCGGAGTCGCGAGCGACACATTCTCAGGCCTAGCATCTGCGCTAGAATATCCAGGCACTAGAAGGTACTCGCTAAATGTTCTTGATGGTTCTGTTAGAACGATTGCCATTTTGCACCTCTCTCTTTCTATATATAAAAATCAAATTGTAAGTAAAGATATTAATTGAAAATTATAGCACAATAGGGAGGTTTTCGGTAGTGGTTGGGGCGGAAAATATAATAAAAAAGCAGTGACCGAGCTAAACGCTCGGTCACAACTCTATGATTTAATTTTTATGTAATCACTAGCTTCGGTTATGATTTTGGTTCATTAACTTTCTGTTTGTGACTATCTAATCTCGTATACCCTTTTTAGAAACTAAGTTCTAATCTAGTATATCCCCTATTTGTGGCTACACTCTAGTCTTGTGTACCCTTTTGTATCCCCTTGAACTACGCTCTAATCTCGTATGTCCCTTCCTGAGGCTCCTCGTATGATAGTCCTGCAGGCTCGAACATTCCCTTTACGATTTCTGTTCTGAGCACATAGTAGAGTTCATCCTCTTCATTAGCCCAGTGCTGAGCGTGAATGTCCATGTTACGTCTCCATGTTATGGAGTCGTCTGTCTGACCAATCATTTCATTTACATTGTCGCATGGCATACCGTCGAGCAGTGTGTTATTGAGGTATCCGAAAGCTACATCTGCCTTAGTACCAGTTGGCACCGCATTTAGCTCGCCGAAGCGTCTAGCCGCCTGCTTTAGGTCCTCTACTCTTGCAGGGTTTGCAGCTGTGATAGTCTGAACTAGCTTCGCATATCTGCTCTCTGCATCTGCAATTCTTGCCTGAAGGCTGCCGTGAATGTTGTCAGGGTCAACCGCCTCTTCAAGCGGACGTCTATCGTAGCTGTGACACTCATTTGCAAGCTCCTCTGTCAGCTCGCTCCATCCCTCTGCCTTTCCGGCATCGATCAGAGCATCTGTGAGGTCTTCCTGAAATATGATTTTGTCATATAGCCACTGATGTATAGGTCCTAGAAATAAACTCATCGTTACCTCCTATTTACCAAGGAATAGCTCGATATCGTCATCTACTGATCCGATTCCTGCGATTCCGAAGTTCTCAACAAGTACGTTTGCAACGTTTGGTGAGAGGAATCCTGGTAGTGTTGGTCCTAGGTGGATGTTCTTAACACCGAGGTATAGAAGTGCGAGAAGAACGATTACAGCCTTCTGCTCATACCAAGCGATGTTGTAAGCGATTGGTAGCTCGTTAACGTCGTCTAGGCCAAATACTTCCTTTAGCTTAAGTGCGATAAGTGCTAGTGAGTATGAGTCGTTGCACTGACCTGCATCGAGTACACGTGGAATTCCGCCGATGTCTCCGAGGTCTAGCTTGTTGTACTTGTACTTAGCGCATCCTGCTGTGAGGATTACTGTATCCTTAGGTAGAGCCTTTGCAAACTCTGTGTAGTAGTCTCTCGACTTCATTCTGCCGTCGCAGCCAGCCATTACGAAGAACTTCTTGATAGCTCCAGACTTAACTGCCTCAACTACTGTATCTGCTAGTGCAAATACCTGCTCGTGTGCAAATCCACCGATGATCTCACCTGTCTCGATTTCTGTTGGTGCAGGGCACTTCTTAGCTAGCTCGATAATCTCGGAGAAGTCCTTAGTCTCACCGTACTTGCCGTCGATGTGCTTGCATCCTGGGTATCCTGCTGCACCTGTTGTAAATATTCTGTCCTTGTAGCTATCTGCTGGTGGCACGATGCAGTTTGTTGTCATCAGGATTGGTCCGTTGAAGCTCTCGAACTCTTCCTTCTGCTTCCACCATGCATTTCCGTAGTTACCAGCGAAGTGATCGTACTTCTTGAATGCTGGGTAGTACTGTCCTGCAAGCATCTCGGAGTGTGTATATACGTCTACGCCTGTTCCCTCTGTCTGTTCTAGAAGCATCTCGAGGTCCTTTAGGTCGTGACCAGAAATCAGGATTCCTGGATTCTTTCTAACACCGATATCTACCTTTGTGATCTCTGGGTTTCCGTAAGCAGATGTGTTTGCCTCATCTAGTAGAGCCATGCCATCTACACCGTACTTACCTGTCTCTAGTGTAAGTGCAACTAGGTCATCTACAGATAGAGAATCGTCTAGTGTAAGTGCTAGAGCCTTCTGCATAAATGTATCAACCTCTACGTTGTCCTTGAGTAGAGCATTTGCATGCTTGCTGTATGCGGAAAGACCCTTTAGTCCGTAAGTGATAAGCTCTCTTAGAGATCTTACGTCCTCGTTCTCTGTTGCGAGTACTCCAACCTCTGGGCTAGCAGCCTTTGCAGCGAACTCACCAACGCATCCGTTCCACTTAGCAGCCTCTGGAAGCTTGCTTGTATCGTCAAGCTGCTTAATTAGCTGCTCTTTACATGTAAGCGTCTCAACGATTTTAGCTGTGATTGCTTCGTCATCGAAGTTAGCATTAGTGATAGTTGTGAATAGGTTGAGCGAAACTAAGTGATTTACCTGCTCGCTTACTTCCTTGCCCTCAGCTCTTAGCTGTGTAGTTACTGCAGAAAGCCCCTTAGTTACGTATACGAGCAGATCCTGTAATCCTGCTGTCTCTGGAAGCTTGCCACAGACACCTCTCATAGTACAACCTGTGCCCTTTGCTGTCTCCTGGCACTGATAACAAAACATACGGTTTTCCATCTGTTTTCTCCTTTCAACTCTTATATAACGTCCATTTGTTTTTTGCTTTAATTAATGTTTGCTTTAAGTTTGTGCCACAAGCATATCATTAAAAAAGGACAGAATCTGTAACCAATGTTACAGTTCTATCCTTTTTGCATTGTTTTTCAATTGATACATTTAAATTGCGTCAATTATATTTGGATTATCAGTTAAGAGCCTCGATTTCTGCAGGATCAAGGACGTAAATCTTGCGCCCCTTTATCTCGATTAAACCATCGTCCTGCATCTTCATCAGCTCTCTGGAAACTGACGGTCTCGTCACTCCCAGGAACTCAGCTAATCCTTCCCTCGTCATATTGATGGGCTTGCTCATATCCCTGTCGTTATATACGAGTAGCATCTTGGCGATTTTCTGACGGAGCGTCGGACAAGAAAGTATCCTGAGCCTCATATTTAGAGCGTAAGCATTTCTCGCAAAGCTCATCAGCATGTTATTAATCATCTGATTGTGGTAGCCACAGTCATTGCCGCACGTTCCGGACATGAAGTCGCGCGGAAGCGATACGACCTTCGAATCGCAGGTTGCCTGCGCGAATACCCCATACTTCTCTTTGCCGAGAAACAGCAGGATATCACCAAACACCTCTCCCGTATCAGTAAAGTTTCCGATGACTCTCCTGTTGCCGTCGAAGGAATCATAACCGATCCTCACTCCACCCTCTAGGAGGATGTGGAGCTTAGTTGGTTCATCCTCTTCAGTGAATATCATGTCTCCCTTCTTGAATGATAGGCAGAGCGCACCACTGCATGTAAAGCAGTTATACACGTCATCTACCGTCATATTCTCAAAAAGCGGGCTCACCATGAGGCGTTCAGCTATTACTCTATCCGTCTTTGATGATGCTCTTGCTGCCATGTTCCTCGCCTATTACATCATGCCCATTCCGCCGCCTGCAGGCATAGCAGGTGCAGCTGGCATATCTTCCTTAATCTCTGAAATCCCTGCCTCTGTAGTGAGAAGCATACCTGCTACACTTGAAGCGTTCTGAAGTGCAGATCTTGTAACCTTAACTGGGTCAACGATTCCAGCTTCAATCATGTCTACGTACTCCTCTGTTGCTGCGTTAAATCCGACGCCCTTCTTGGACTCCTTAACCTTAGCAACGATTACGCTGCCTTCATAGCCTGCATTCTCGGCAATCTGTCTAACTGGCTCCTCTAGTGCTCTAACTACGATTCTCGCACCAGTCTTCATATCTCCGTCAAGGCTCTCAGCATACTCAGATACCTTGTCAATTGCACAGATAAGCGATGTACCACCACCTGCAACGATGCCTTCCTCAACTGCAGCCCTAGTAGCATTTAGAGCGTCCTCGAGTCTGAGCTTCTTATCCTTGAGCTCTGTCTCAGTAGCAGCTCCAGCATTGATAACTGCAACTCCGCCTACTAGCTTAGCAAGTCTCTCCTGTAGCTTCTCTCTATCGAAGTCAGAAGTCGAGTCCTCAATCTCGCCTTTGATTTTCTCTACTCTCTCTTCGATTTCAGACTTATCTCCAGCGCCGTTAACGATTACTGTGTGATCCTTATTAACCTTAACAGTTCCAGCCTTACCGAGCATATCTACTGTAGCTTCCTTGAGCTCATATCCTAGCTCCTCGCTGATTACAGTACCGCCTGTGAGGATTGCAATATCCTCCATCATAGCCTTTCTTCTGTCTCCAAATCCAGGTGCCTTTACGGCTACTACGTCAAGTGTTCCTCTTAGCTTATTAACTACGAGTGTTGCAAGCGCCTCACCATCTACATCATCTGCAACGATGAGCAGCTTCTTGCCAGACTTCATGATGTCCTCAAGAAGTGGTACTAGGTCCTGAATGTTGGAAATCTTCTTGTCTGTAAGAAGGATGTATGGGTTATCAAGAACCGCTTCCATCTTCTCAGAATTAGCTGCCATGTATGGTGATAGATATCCTCTGTCGAACTGCATACCCTCAACTACGTCTAGCGTAGTTCCGAGTGATCTCGACTCCTCAACTGTGATTACGCCGTCAGTTCCTACCTTCTCCATAGCCTCGGAGATGAGTTCTCCAATCTCTCTATCTCCAGCAGAAACAGATGCAACCTGAGCTACGCTCTCCTTGTCATCTACTTTAACTGCGCTATTCTTGAGGTACTCAACTGCGACCTCTACAGCACCGCTGATTCCCTTCTTGAGAACCATTGGATTAGCTCCAGCAGTTACGTTCTTGAATCCTTCGCGAACGATTGCCTGTGTGAGAAGTGTAGCTGTAGTAGTTCCGTCACCTGCTACATCGTTAGTCTTCGTAGCAACTTCCTTAACTAGCTGAGCTCCCATGTTCTCAACCTGGTCTTCGAGCTCGATCTCCTTAGCGATTGAAACTCCGTCATTAGTAATTAGCGGAGATCCATACGATCTCTCGATTAGAACATTTCTACCCTTAGGTCCAAGTGTAATCTTAACTGTATCTGCAAGCTTGTCTACGCCTGCGAGGAGCTTTCTTCTAGACTCCTCTCCATAATGTAAATCCTTTGCCATTTTAATTTCCTCCTATATATGCACCAATCATGGTGCGTGATTAAATTCAAACTGCTGACTTTACAGTTATATGCATATCTGACTCTCTTAGTAATGCCGCTATACCTCTATAGAGTATAGAGGCCAATCAATTACTCGATTACTGCCAAAATATCCCTCTGGCTCATGATGATATAATCCTCGCCACCATACTTGAGCTCTGTGCCGCCGTACTTCGAGAATATAACCTTATCTCCTACCTTTACTTCCATCTTCTCGTCTTCAGTTCCTGGGCCTACTGCGAGAACTTCAGCCTCTTGTGGCTTCTCCTTAGCACTTGCCGAAAGTATCAGACCGCCTTCAGTCTTCTCAAGTGCTTCGCTACGCTTAATAACAACTCTTGCGCCTAGTGGCTTTATTCCTATACTCATTTGTAACCTCCTGATCATACGCTTTATTCGTATTGTTAGCACTCAATTATCAAGAGTGCTAAACTCTATAACATAATTTTACTCAGACCCCCATATGTTGTCAACACGGCACTATGAATTAAATGTGAAAATATCTTCACTGCATGCTTCGATAGTAATAGAACAGATACTGCTGTGCTATGCCGCCTAGTTCGCCGAAGTGCTCATCAGCAAACTTCTGCATCCCTTTTATATCCTTAATGTCGAAGCCATATAGATCAACCATTATCTTCTTCATCCAGATATCAATTGGAAATGCCGTAAAGTCTCTGAGCCCGAATAGAAGTATGCAGTTTGCGACTTTAGGTCCAACACCAAGATAAGATAATAGAGCCTTATATTTCTCTTCCGTTGTTCCTGTAGGAACCCCGTGCTCAGCGAAATGCTTAGGAGCTGATACTAGGTATGCGTTTCTATATCCGAGCTTTAAGTCCGCCAGTTCTTCGAGTGTAGCCCTCGATAGCTGCTCGGGCGTCGGAAATGCATATCGCACCTCGCCCATAAATTCACCGATTTCGGTACCGTAGTTCTTCGCTAGCGACTCGATGCACTTCTTAATCCTAGGTATGTTGTTGTTCTGCGAGACGATGAAGGAGATGAGAACCTCCCAGTAGTCCTGATTAAGTATCCTGATGCCGTGACACACATCTATCGACTTTGCTAGCTTAGGATCACCAGCGAGAAGTGCTTTCTTCATCGCTCCATAGTCCGTGTCCAGATCAAAGTAGCTATGCCAGTACGCATCGCTTCCGCCCGTGCACTCGATGATAAGCGAGCACGAATCGCCATCGTGCTCGAGCGAAACGTGTGCCGCATGACCTCCTGCAACACCTATGTATGAGCCATCCTCACATTCATTCCAGCGAAAGCACTGACCACACTCGAACACGTGAGGTAGCTCTATATCATGTAAATTATCAAATCTAATAACCTTAATATCGTTCATAACCCCCTACCTTTCATAATGGCTATTATACATGAATTTTCCGTAATGATTTATTGGAGTTCAAAATAAAAAGACCGCCAGAAGGCTTCTACAGGCGGTCACTTATGTTACAGCTATGCAAAATCAGTCGATTATCATAGTTACTGCTCCGAAATTAGTGCATTTTTCGCTATTGAAAATTTCAATGAAGGTTTTCGTCACAGTGTTTTATTAACTGATTTAATATGCAGTTTTACTGTACAGTTTTATCGATTGCGAGTTTTACTTCACTGCAATAATTTCCACTTCGCAGAGTGCTCCTGCTGGAAGCGCTGTGATTGCAACGCATGATCTAGCTGGCTTTGAAGTGAAATACTTAGCATACACTTCGTTGAAATCCTTGAACTCTGCCATATCTAGGATGTAGCAAGTGGTCTTAACTACGTTATCGTAAGTCATGCCGTTAGCCTTGAGGATCTCGCCTACATTTTTGCAAGCCTGCTCGCACTGGCTCTGCACATCCTCGCCAGCGAACTTCCCTGTCTCAGGGTCGATTCCGATAGCGCCAGAAGCGTAAAGTGTATTTCCCGCCATCACTGCCTGTGAGTATGGTCCTAGAGCTGCAGGTGCAGTCTTAATATCAGTATATTCAAACATTTGTCTACCTCCAAAATAACAATATAGAGAAATATTTATTATATTTTGATTGTAACACCGAGGCGCAACCAGTTCAAACGGTTATGGAGCTGTTGCGGCACCAATTCTGCTGATTTTCCACTGAGAAGTGTAGCTAGCGAAGCTGGAGCTATGGTGCAGAGATGATTCCCTTATCTTATATGAACTGAACACCTTGAACTCTGTTAAATGAACACCTTAAACTCCGCCCATATTCTTCCCTTCTTGGAGACCCCCGAGAGCTCAGAAAGTATCGCCTTACCTCTGCCACGGAGCACTATCGTATCACCTTCATTGATACGCTTGTCTACCTTGGTAACTTCCTCGTGGTTTACAAAAACGATGCCTCCTTTGATGGCTCTCACCGCTTCGCTCCGCGAGACATGGAACGCCGCTGACACCACATTGTCTAGTCTTGGCGAAGAAAGTGTGTCTCTAACCGCTTTCACCCTCTGCTCGGGTACTTCCAGTTCGCCTATATCAGAGGCTGTAATCTGGAGATTTGTATGACCGGCACTGTGAAATTCGGCTAGAAGGAAATCCACAATTTCAGAATTCACAATCATGTCGGCTCCATTTTCATTGACCAGAATATCCCCTATTACAGACCTATCAAGTCCAAGCGAGAGCACCGAACCGAGATAATCCCTATGCGTGAGCTTTCTGCCGCCTGGAACCACCTTGATGTGAAGTACCGAAAGCGGTGAAATCATCTCTAGCGTTTCCTCGAGAGTATCTGCGTATCCATCTGGAACGAACATGATAATCCGTCTCTCTGCATCTTCATATCCGCCATAGAAGAATGATTTGACATCACTTCTCCCCTTCACGATGCGCATGGCAAGCGACTGCTCGTGCATGTTAAGAAAGCCTGTCGCAGTAATGTAGCTACCACGCTCGCACTGCTCGAGCTTATCCTCTATTCTCGCTGTAATAATCTTGTCGTTATCCATTTCTTTCCTGTTCAAATATTATGCTGTTTTTTAAATCAAGCCTTTCCTGATTATATCATCAGCCTTAAAGCTCGTTCACCGCTGTGACAACCAATCTTCCGTCCCTAAGCACGAACTCTATATCGACGTTCGCAAACGCCATCTTGCATGGCTTTGCAGAATCCCTATCATAGGCATCCCTTGGATCAAGCTCAAGAATCCTTATGAGTGGCGCGCGAAACTCTTCATCAACCTGTGCCAGAAGCTCTGCTGGAAAGTCCACTTCGATTGACGTATCCTCTGCATGTGCAAACCCTCCATCTGCATCTGTGATGATATCACTATATGGGATATACGGCTTGATGTCGTATATCGGCGTGCCATCAAGCAGATCTGCCCCTTCGACGATGAGGCTGAGCTGACCATTATCTTCTCTTATCTCGAGAAGCTTAACCGCAGACATGCCAAGTGAGTTCGGCCTATATGGCGACCTCGTGGCAAATACGCCCTTTCGTATATCCCCGCCGAGGCGAGGTGGTCTCACGGTAGGCTTCCACGCTGGATGCTCCTCGGTCATATCTATCTTGGTGTCCGAAAATCCCCAAATTAGCCAAATGTGAGAGAACTCTTCGAGTCCTCTCACAGCGTCAGGATTATTAAATTCGTCGCCGAAGACTATCTCCGACTTAAGGCCCTGTACGAGCCTCGGCTGCCTCGGTATACCGTACTTCTGCTTGAAGGCAGATCTCATGACGGCAATCTGGCGAATCTCATGTATATCTTTCATCTTCCTGTCCTATACCTGATCGATGTATCATCTTATTAGAAGCTTACGACTAGAAGTGCTCACTTATAATTTGACTTTGAGCAGTTATTCTTCGTATTTTGCCTTATGCATCATATTATGCCCATACGAACTCCTTTGGCGAAGAACCTATCTCAAAGTGATACTTGACGATGCCAGCATCTAGCTTAGTAAATGGTCCGAAGCCAGGCTTTATCTTCACTCTATCTCCGCTTATCGCAAAGGTAAACTTCTGCTGATTCATAGCTGTCGGTGCTAGGAGCGCCATCTCAACGCCCTTCTTGAACCACTCAGGAGTGTCCTCGTAGCTTGAAATCCTTGAAGATTTGCCATCGAAGACATCTTCTGGCTTCTTAGACTTCCTACTAGCTCCCGTCGTGCGCCCATAACCTAGGGCAATTACGGCAACGATTTTCTCATCGTGACCAACATCTATAGCGTCCTTAACCTTCTTGTAGGTTCCACCTACCCAGCAAGTGCTGAGCCCGTGCTGCACACAGCGAATCACTAGCTTCTCACCGTAGTATCCCGCCTTTTCATCGAGGTCGTCACGCTTCCTACCGACTACGGCAATGTAATTTTTAACATTTGAGAATTTGCCGTATTTCGCAAGTAGACTCGAGAATGCCTTTGGCTCATCCTGTATAAGCTGGAAGTGCATATCACCTTCGCGGTTACACTGCTGAATCATGACCTTAAGGTCCTCTACTACCTTCGCATCGATAGGCCTGTCCTCGTAAGCGCGCACGGAGTGTCTCACCTTTACACACTCTCTGATGTTCATAGCCCCCTCCTCTAGTTGAATAATACCTAATTATAACACTAAGCGTCGATTGTGGACACCTTAAATGTTATATCATCAAGCGCTTTTATAAGGACTCTCACGGTATCGAGTGAGGTGAGCGTAGTCACGTTATTTTCAGCTGCACACTTCCTGATGCGGCTGCCCATAGAATTCGCATCTACGGACCTAATATCTCCGATGTTAATCACGTAAGTAACGAAGCCCTGTCTAAATTCATCCATTATGGCTTCTAGGCTGTTATCAGTATGCTTGAAACTTCTGGTCTTTACGCCATTATTCTTAAGGAACTGCGCCGTACCCTCTGTCGCCTCAATGTTGAATCCTAGGTCATAGAATCCTCTGATTAGTGGCAGTGCATCCTCCTTAGATTCGTCATTGATCGATGCAAATACCGTTCCGTAATTCTGCATTCTCATACCTGCTGCCTGCATGGCCTTGTAAAAAGCTCGCATCATATCATCGTCATACCCGATGGCTTCGCCAGTAGATTTCATCTCAGGTGATAGTCTTATATCCATTCCTGATAGCTTTGCAAATGAGAATGCCGGCACCTTTACGTACCATCTCTTCTTCTCGAGCGGCTTTAATCCCTTGAATCCCTGTTCCTCTAGGCTGATGCCGAGCATTACCTTGGATGCGATGTCTGCGAGATTGTATCCAGTAGCTTTGGATAGGAAAGGCACGGTTCTCGAGGATCTTGGATTTACCTCGATTATATATACATTTTCAGAAGCATCGACGATAAACTGTATGTTGAATAGTCCGCAAATGCCTATCCCGAGACCTAGCTTCTCTGTATATTCTCTTATAGTCTCCTTAACCTTGTCTGAGATGGAGCAAGGAGGATAGATACTAATCGAGTCTCCAGAGTGCACGCCTGTACGCTCAACTAGTTCCATGATGCCTGGGATAAATACATCTGTACCATCGCAGATCGCATCCACCTCGATTTCCTTACCGCGGATATAGTGGTCAACGAGCACTGGTTTATCTTCGTCGATTTCAACAGCTGTTCTCAGGTACTGTCTGAGCTGTTCCTCATCTCCGACAATTCTCATCGCTCTACCACCGAGCACGAAGCTTGGTCTAACGAGCACTGGGTAGCCGATATCCTTGGCAACAGTGCATCCCTCATCTATATCTGTTACCGCTTTTCCTTCTGGCTTAGCGATACCTAGCTTCTGGAGCAATTTGTCGAACTCGTCTCTATCTTCGGCAGCGTTAATTGCAGCGCAGTCGGTTCCGATGATCTTTACACCTCTCTCGTCGAGTGCATTTGCAAGGTTTACAGCGGTCTGTCCTCCGAGTGAAACAATTACTCCATCCGGTTTCTCTAGTCTAAGGATGTTCATAACATCCTCGATGCAGAGTGGCTCGAAGTATAGCTTATCTGCCGTAGTATAATCTGTAGAAACTGTCTCAGGGTTATTATTTATGATTATAGCTTCGCAGCCTTCACTGCGGAGAGTCTTTACCGCCTGAACAGTCGAGTAATCAAACTCAACGCCCTGTCCGATTCTAATTGGTCCTGAACCAAGAACTACGACTTTTCTCTTGCCTGAATCCTTAGTCTTCTTGGTCTCACTTCCGTCAAATGTCGAATAGAAATATGGCACATATGCATCCTTAGATCCTGCACAAGAATCTATCATCTTGTACTCTGGGAAGATGGAAACCGCCTCGCGAAGCTTCCACACCTGCTCTTCTGTTACGTTCCAAAGCCTTGCAATTTCAACATCTGAAAATCCGTGTTGCTTTGCTATCCTCAGTCTTGCGACATCGTTTTTGTTAGCCTTTAGCTCGTTCTCGATAGATATGATATTCTCAAACATCCCTATGAAGTACTCATTTATTGCTGTCAGTTCACATATCTCCTCCTTGCTCACCCCTCTTCTCAGGAGCTCTGCGATGGCAAATATTCTATCGTCACGACCCTCAGTTATGTACTCCTTCATCTCATCAGTATCCCAAGTATCGAACTTCTCCATGTATATGTGGGAAACACCTATTTCAAGAGAGCGAACGGCTTTAAGTATGCTCTCTTCGAGATTCATACCGATGCTCATAACTTCTCCAGTAGCCTTCATCTGCGTTCCTAGCTTGTTATCTGCATCTGCAAACTTGTCGAACGGGAACCTAGACACCTTGCTCACAACATAGTCAACGGCAGGCTCTACCGAAGCGGGCTGGTCTATAATCTCGATTTCATCTAGTGTCATGCCAACTGCAATCTTGGCTGTGATTCTAGCGATTGGGTATCCACTCGCCTTAGATGCAAGCGCAGATGAACGAGAAACTCGTGGGTTTACCTCGATCAGGTAGTACTCCGATGATTCTGGATTTAGTGCAAACTGCACATTGCAGCCACCTTCAATCTGAAGTGCACGGATGATCTTAAGCGCACTATTCTTAAGCATCTCGTTATCTTCTTTACTTACGGTCTGGGTTGGGCAGATTACTATCGAGTCACCTGTGTGCACTCCAACTGGGTCGAGGTTTTCCATATCGCAGACTGCGATTGCTTTATCAGTGCCATCTCTCATTACCTCGTACTCTATCTCCTTGAAGCCCTTGATGCTCTTCTCGATTAGTACCTGATGAGTTGGCGAGATAGATAACGCACGCTTTATAAGCTCTTTAAATTCCTCTTCATCATATGCAAATCCACCGCCTGTACCACCGAGAGTGAACGCTGGCCTGAGAACTACTGGAAAGCCTATCTCTTTTGCAATCTCTAGTCCGTGCTCTTCGCTATTTGCAATGTCCGACTGGATTACCGGCTCGCCTAGATCTTCGCAAAGCTCCTTGAAAAGCTCTCTATCCTCCGCACGCTCAATGCTGCTGCTCCTAGTTCCGAGAAGCTCAACTCGGCACTCCTTGAGTACGCCCTTCTTCTCAAGCTGCATAGCGAGATTAAGACCAGTCTGTCCGCCGATGCCTGGCAGAATCGCATCTGGCCTCTCGTATCTGATTATCCTAGCTAGATACTCGAGAGTAAGTGGCTCCATGTACACCTTGTCTGCCATAGATGTGTCAGTCATGATGGTTGCAGGGTTGGAGTTACAGAGCACTACCTCATACCCTTCTTCTCTAAGTGCAATACATGCCTGTGTGCCCGCGTAGTCGAACTCAGCCGCCTGACCGATTACGATAGGTCCTGACCCGATAACTAGAATCTTCTTGATGTCACTTCTTTTTGCCATTTTTTCCACCTTTCCTGTTCCACATCTACGTTAATTTTTAAAAAAAGACTTCGATCACTGGAATAACAATTCCAATGTCGAAGTCCTAATCTACGTTGCTATATTCAAGATACGAGTCGCGAAACATTCGCTTCTTCATCTCTCTCTCCTCTTTCTGTTATATGTGCTTCAATATTTTAAACCTTAAGTATTCTAGCACACTTATCCAGTTTGTCTAGAGGTAAATTAAATTTTTTTGCAAAAAATTTTTTTAACGCATCATCGAAAACTACACACAAATCGCAAATCACTTCTATTTACTGAGTTCTAGCGCATAGCTCACAGCAGATAGCGCATACATTGGGGCCGTTTCGGCTCTCATGATGCGTGGCCCAAGCCCTACACATACCGCTCCAGCCTCAGTAAACGCTTCTATTTCCTTGTCAGTAATCCCGCCTTCTGGACCAAATATAAAGAGCAACTTCTCTCCTGCTGAAACTTCCGAAAGCGCTTTTGCAAGAGCAGATTTCTCACCTTCCTTTGCCGCTTCCTCGTACGCGACGAAGACCTTATCGTACTGAGAGAAGCTATCTACAAAGCTCTTCTTGTTAGCAACAAGATTTATGCTAGGAACGATATTGCGCTTGCTCTGTTCAGCAGCCCCCTGTACTACCTTTTTAAGCTTTTCGGCTAGCTTGGCGAGCTTCTTGCCGTCCCACTTGACAATCGACCTATCTGCCGGAAAGCCGCATATCTCAGCTGCCCCGAGCTCCGTCGCTTTCTGCGCTATGGTCGAAAACTTATCGCCTTTAGGAAAACCGCATGCGATAGCAATTTGAACTGGTAGCTCGACATTTTCGTCTAGCTCTTCTACGATCCGCATAGTTCTGCTCTCTGCATCTACAACCTCTGCACATCTCTTTATACCATCTGGAAATACGAGAACTACCTCATCGCCAGCCCTAAGTCTCATGACCTGGAACATGTGCTTGATGGTATCCTTGTCCGTTATCTCAATAGTTTCAGCGCTAGGGCTGCCGTAAATAAAGTACTGCTGCATTGCTGCTCCTTTAGTATATTAGTGTTATTAGTTCAAGCCGTTTCGAATCGTCATTCTGTAACTTAGGAATAATCGATTTAGGCGCAGTGCGTATATATTGGAAGGCGAGGTTTACCAGCCACCGCCTCCTCCGCCACCAGATCCACCACCGACAGATCCGCCGCCGCCAGAGCTAAGACCGCCGCTGACATCTGCGTACAATGCCGATGATACTCTAGAAAACGCACTAGATTGAATATGATGAATCATAATATCCATATTTATAAGGTCGTACATGTCTCCGCCTAACGCACTGTATCCAATATGTCCAGCTAGAGTCTTAGGTTCAAACTTCTTCGCCCAAGTATCGGTAAGCCCAAATACATAAGCATACGGAAGCACATCGTAGAAATACGCTGGGTCTTCTTGAACAAGGGCATTTATCCTATCCACCTCTGCTGTAGCGATAAATTCTTTGAAGCCGATAATCTCACCATAAAGCTTGGCGCTATCCTTAGTTCTCTTGAGGAATCCTAGTAGAATCAATGGTACAGCCAATGCATATACAGCTATTGCAGCTAGAGCATACATCGTCATCTCACCACCTGCAGTCTTGTACAAAAATAATAACATAAATGACGATATCGCCAGGTAGATAATTCCCCAGAACGCAAAAGATGTAACGCTCCTTATACCGCTTCTCGTCCTATGAAAATGATACTCTCTACACATCCTCTTAACAGGCAATCTCCAAAATGCATCAAGGATCACCGAGCCACCATATACGAATATCAAAATTCGCCAGCCGGGTAGGTAAAACTCTCTATACATAGAAAGTGCGATTAGCATACCTCCTATAATGCAGCTGATGATAGTTGCAATCTTCTCATTTTTCTGCGATTTCTTAGAGAATATCGATTTGTTGTCCGTGTACTCTTCAACTATTACCTTTCTAATAAGTTCACATTCTTTGCCTATGCGTTTGCTCGCTTCCTCTAGGCTCACAACCTTACCAAGTGTGCCATTCTTCGTGCTTCCAAATATAGTTTTGTAAAAAGTAACGGTAATTGGGGGCTCGTCATATACGTCGGGAATCCTGAGGCTCTCGAATTGATATTTTCCCTTCTTGTATTCCTCAATCGATATATACCCTTTAGATGCCAAATAAAAGAACATCGATGTGATATCCCTCTTATTTACTTCTTCGTCGATCAGATATCCGATTTCTCCAGGCGGAACACCTTTTGGTGGCTTGAACGTAACGGGCGCAACAATTGGGTGTTCTTTTTCATTCAAAACCCTAAGCACGATAAGTACAATGACACCGAGAATTGCTACTATTACGGTCGCATAGTTCACCCAGTACTTGCTAGGAGCTTTGTACCAGTAGCCTTTTGGAGTATCTACGAGCAATGTCGCACCATTATTCGCTGGCAAATTCTGAACACTATATTCGATTATATTTTGCTTCTTGTCGTAGGTCCATGTACCGTACATATTATACGTGCTCTTGTGCGGGCCACTATACCCTTTCATGCCGCTGTACGGAAAATGTTGCGGCAAGCACACAGAAACTGATGCCGACTTGATCTCTGTTGCCCATTCCGATGGAAGCACATCCACATATATGTCGTTAGGATTATTCTTGCGCTCGTAATTAGCAAGAGTATAGATGATGGTGTAATCTTTAACGCCAGTAACCGTCTTCTTTTTATCACCGATTTTAATCTGCATTTGGTTGGCTTTGTACAGATTCTTAATCTTGTATTTATCCCCATCTACGGATACATCTTTGATCTTGTATCCCTTGCCGAAAGGAATGTTTCTAACTATACCGTGCTTTGGGTCGGTGAAATTCACCTTAATCTTCTCTACGACTACGTATGAATAGTCTTTCCTAACATCCACAGTCACATTGTAGCTGAGGGTAGAATATCCAGTGCCAGTGTCAACATCTCCTGAACTAAAATATCTTGTCAGGCCTGAAATCAGCCATATTGTAGCTAACAAGCCGATAGATACAATAGTTGCAATGCGGTCGTTTCGTTTTTTGTCCATAAGTTATTCCTGCTGTTATTGTTTAAAGGATTAATAACCAACATGAAATCATGAGGTTAAACTGCCTATGAAATGCGAGTATGCTATTAATTCACTTCAGCTTTGGAATCTTCAATCACAGCTCGCTCTAGTAGCTCAAGAACGTATACGGGAGCTTGCCTGCGCCCACTCTCCCATTGCTCGATAGTTCTTACTGGGATGTTATATTTCTCTCCAAATGCCGCTTGCGATAAGCCGAGGAGCTTACGCATCTCCTTTAGTTCCATTATCATTATCTCCTCTTTTATATAGCTCTTATAGAATAACTTAATGATACAACATGTGAGCTAGATGTGTAAGGGTATAAAAAGAATACCAGTAAATATGTGCGCTACAGAAATATTTGTGCGGCAAATACAATTTAATATATTTCCTATATTTCGTTACAGTTTATACTCTTGAGAGGTAATTTCTTATGATATACTCACCCTAATAGATGAGTTGTGATATATGCAAATGATTCCTGTAGTATCTAGCAATCTTGAGGCTATCGGCTATGACTCTGATACTCAAATATTGCGAGTAATGTTCAAAGAAAGTGTCTACGATTACTTTGATGTTCCACAATATGAATTTGATAATCTATTGAATGCCGAATCTAAAGGTAAGTATCATGCTGCTCATATAAAATTTTCATATCGCTATAAACGCCAGTGAGCAGATAATGCTTTTATAATCCTCATATGAAGCCATTTCTAAAGAAGATATAACCATCATACGGCTTGAAATTTTAAGGTATTCAGACGGTTTCACCAACACATTTTGTCCTATAAGTGCGTTTGTCCACCTTGTATCTTCTTTCAAAAAAGATATAACCGCTGCAGCCATTGAAATTTCAATGACCACAGCGGTTTTCACCAACTCTTTTTGTCCTATAACCCAATTTCAGCGACTACAGCGGTATTTAACAACTCTTTTTGTCCTATAACCTTAATTTAAGTAAAACAAAAACAGTTTAGGTGGGACCCGCAGTCGCCCACATTTCTCGGCCCGTCATAAATACGGCGCGTTGGAGCGGGATACTTTTCAACCTCTAAACCGTTTCTTATTGGCTGTATTGTATGATAAATGATCATATAAGTCAATTAATTTACTATAACTCCCTTTGCGTACTTTTTAGCTAAATTGCACACCCTAATTTTGTTCATCACATTCAGATAATATAATCTCTCCATTACCACTCACATCAAAAAATCCGACACCGTGTTTTAACGCAATTTTAAGCATAGTATTATATGCGTCCTCTGCTAGTGACCATGCAAAACATGCATATATCACATCTTTACCAATACAATAGTCTGTAATGCGATTTGCAAGATCTTCATCATTTTCTATTTCATCATCACTAAGAGCAAATTCTCCTTCCATCGGTGGAAATAATTGTATCATATCCATAAACCAGTTCTTTAGATTAGCTGAGCTTACTTCTATCGAATCATAATTATGATCTTCCTTCCACTCCACTTGATTTTCGTACCATTTTATAAATTCTGTCTTATTATTTGGAGCCTGTGCTTTTTCGAAAACCATTAAATCGTAACTCATATTTTCTTAGACCTCCTTAAATTATAACAAGCTATTTCTTTTTAACATCCGAACAAGTCTTTACTTTCAAACTAAATATTTCATCTTTAATTTTAGTTGATTTCTATACTGTCTAGTGCTTCATGAAGACTCTTCAGTTCCAGATAATTTCGTACTGCAAAGGATAGACATACTATATTAATCAATAAAAGTACACATAATATAATTTTTCGCTTAGTGCTCATTTTCTTAAATCTCCCTTGTAACAGAACTCAACATGCACGCAATATTCGTTAGTATTCCCACTGATATCCTGCTTCAGTCATATCCTCGCGTATCTTATCTCTAATATTTGTAGCATTGCCTATGCCTTTTAGCTTGTTATTTTTTCCATATAACTTTTGGAATTTGATAAGTTGCTGTGCTTTATTATTCTTCTCATAAATAGACATATCATATCCTTCAGTCTTTAAATAGGTGATAATAGTATCAGTATTGCGACCTTTTTTTACACTGTAATTGATTTCTCCATTAATTAATTCAAAGCTAGTAATTCTGCAGTCAAGACTTCTCAAGTACATATCTAGCTCTAGTTGTATTAAGAACTTTATGTTAGACTTCGCAATATTAATTTTGTATATCCCATAGCACGAAAATATAGATATTAAGATTGAAATTAATATAATTTTGGCAAATATTTTATTTATTCTATCCATTCATAACCTCCTTTATCTAATCTACTAATAATATCATTGACAACAAGTACAGTTGAATCTTTATTTCTACACTTACCATATCGTTTTAAAGTTTCTATATTATCTTTCATTGAACCTTTTATTGGATAACCTTTATTATCCATTAACTTATTTAGATCTATTAAAAGACCTAGGTATGAAGATTCCCGAGTACGTTTCATGTTATATTATACAATATACCCAGATTATACATAAAATTACATAAAATATCACTCTCCTAATATGATATGACCATACAGAGCACGACAAAACAGGTCAATTTATAACACCTATAATATAGCTAAAAAAGAAAAACCTTGTAACTTCAATAGTTACAAGGCTTTTCTCTGTTTATATTGGTACCGCATCCGGGAATCGAACCCGAGATTCAGCCGTGAGAGGGCTGCGTCTTAACCTCTTGACCAATGCGGCATATATTCGTGTCACGAGTGCGACACGAATTAGTATACATAATATCTCAGAACTTGTCTAGTACTTTTTTCGTTTAACTAGGATTTTTTAGTTTCACTATTTTCCAGACTTCACTAACAAATCCTCGGCAGCAGCTCTCCGCTTGGTGGTGGCAGCAGCGTTTCAGTACCTATTTCCGTGGTCATCACAACGTGACCAGGCATCTCCTTAGTCACCTCGCCTATTACCACCGCACCCTCTGTATGCTCGGAGCTGTGCAGTGCCGCAAGTACAGCGTCAGCAGATTTTGCAGGGACGAACATAACAAGTCTACCCTCGCAAGCAAGATAAAGTGGCTCTAGCCCGAGCATGCCCGTGACACCAGCGACTTCAGGATTTACAGGAATGGACTCAGTATCGAGCTTGATTCCGACATCGCTCTGGTCAGCAATCTCATAGAGTACAGTCCCTACTCCGCCGCGCGTCGCATCCCTTATAACGTGGATGTCTGGTGCGGCTTCAAGTGCAGCATTTACAGCATTCCAGAGAGGCGCACAATCACTAGTCACATTCGCCTCCATGCCAAATCTGTCCCTCTCGAGCAGAATCGTACAGCCGTGACGGCCAACGTCTCCAGTCACGATGATCTTGTCGCCAGGTTCAGCATTTGCACCAGCTGGATTAACGCCTTCAAGTATCTCGCCTACGCCAGTAGTCGTGATAAACACGCCATCCACTTGCCCTTTGCCAGCAACCTTGGTATCGCCTGATACGATTGAAACGCCAACCTCGTGAGCCGTATCAGCCATCGCCTTAGCGATGCGGTCCAGCTTCTCAACGGGGAATCCTTCCTCTATTACAAATGCGCAAGAGATATATAGTGGCTTTGCGCCCATGCACGCGAGGTCATTTACCGTACCGCATATCGAGAGCTTTCCGATGTTACCGCCAGGGAATTCTGCAGGGGATACGATAAATCCGTCCGTGGACATCGCCATTCTGCCGACTGGAGGTGGCAGCACTGCTGCATCGTCCGCTGTTAGGTATTTGTTGTCGAAATATTTCTTGAAAATCCCACCGATCAGGTCATTCGTCTGCTTTCCGCCTGCACCGTGCGCGAGGGTTATTGTTTTTTCCATATGTCGCCTCCGTATTTATAAAACGCCGAACATGCGCCTTCGCTAGAAACCATGCACGCTCCTATCGGATGCTCTGGCGTACAGCCCTTACCGAATACCTTGCAGTCGTAAGGCTTGCATTTGCCGAGTAACACCTCTCCGCATCTACATGCTGGATTTGGCTTACCTTCTATCTCTGGAAGATTGAACTTGTACCTAGCATCGTAATCGCGATACTCTGGCCTAAGCTCAACACCTGATTTCTCTATAACGCCGAGTCCTCTCCATTCTGAATCGCAAGGCTCCATGACCGTCTCGACGAGTTTTCTAGCCGCAGGACTTCCCTCTTCAGTTACCACTGCTGGATAGCAGTTTACTGCGAAAGGTTTGTTCTCTCCTATTTTCTTGATGATCACCGCAAGTGCCGTCAGCACCTCGGATCCCGAGAAACCAGCGACCACTCCAGATATTCCGTGTTCATCACGGAGTTTATAGTATTCCTCCATACCAGTCATCGTGCTCACATGACCTGGATATAGAAATGCATCCGCACTGCCCTTGAGCGCTAGATATGCGTTATACATCGTCTTGTTGGCTGTCAGTATCGAGAAATTTTCGATGCCCTGTGCCTTCGCTTCACGAACCGCCATAACGCTCCCAGGCGTTGTCGTCTCGAATCCAACTGCAAGAAACACGACTTGCTCCTCTGGATGCTCCTTCGCATACTCGAGCGAGTCGAGCGGTGAATATACTACATTTACCTTTGCACCTTGGCTGCGAGCACCTGCTAGACTCATCTTCGTTCCTGGGACTCTGATTAAGTCACCAAAAGTTGTGATAGTGACCTTCTTATCAAGTGCGAGCATAACAGCTTCATCGATATACGAAACTGGCGTAACGCAGACAGGACATCCTGGTCCTGAGATAAGCTCGATGTTATCAGGTAAAAGCCTTCTGATTCCGAGTCTAAAGATCTCATGTGTATGAGTTCCACAGACTTCCATGATTCTAAGCTTCGGGCCGTCGTAGGAAGTGACAATGTCGCGAGCTTTCTTTGTACTCTCGTTAATTGTCATTAAGCTCCTCCATGACCTTATCTGCCTCTGCCGCCTCATCTGCTGCAACTCTAGCAATCGCAAGACCTGCGTGTACCATAACGTAATCTCCAGGAGCAAGGTCTGAAATCAGCTCCGCAGACACCTTTCTCTTTACGCCGCCAGCATCGATGACAGCCATGTTATTCTCAATATTAGCAACTTTTGCTCTCAATCCCACGCACATTTGTGCACCTCCGTCATTTTCTAATCTCTATATATTTTATATCCATATTCAGTCATGTAACTGTACTATTTATTGTTCTTCTTATTGTTCTTCATTCCGAAGCGCCGCTATTCCTGCAGCTGCCTGGCCGAGCGCTATGCCACCATCATTAGTCGGCACAACTCCGTGCTTCAGCACCTTAAAGCCTTCTCGTTCAAGCCCGTCATCCACTAACCTTAGCAGTAGTAGGTTTTGAAACACTCCTCCCGATAGGGCAACAACGTTCACTTCGCACCTCGTACGCTGGTAGCAGCAAGCGATTACGATCATGTCTGCCAGCGCTTTATGAAAGAAGTATGCCAGCTGGTCAGTATCTTGATCCGCCAGACTCCTTGCAGCTAGTTCCATGAGCAAGGTGTCTGTGCACAGTTCGAACTGCTCTTCATCGATATTCATCAGCCTGCCCTCGTAAGGCGCTAGGCTTATTCCTTGTTCTTCGGCGCGTTCAGCTGCAAACTGGAGCGCCATCGAGGCCTCGCCTTCGAAGGTGCTGGCTGACTTTATGCCGAGCACTGCGCTTACTGCATCGAAGAGGCGTCCTGCACTTGTAGACTTCACTGTATTTATATTATTGCCTAGCATGAAGTCGATGCTCTGCCTACCCTTTTCGTCTCCAAGCCCGAGTGTCTCTCCTATACGGTTTGCCGCCTCGCTTCCAAGCGCTGTGCTAATCATGGAGTAGGCAATCCGCCAGCCCTCCTTAGAGGCAATATCTCCGCCAGCATGTATAAACGGTGCAATACTGCCAACACGCTCATATTCGCTCTCATCTCCAAGCAGGAATTCACCGCCCCAGATAGTTCCATCAGGTCCATATCCAGTTCCGTCAAAAGTCACTCCCAGAGCTGTTCCCTCGTATTCATTCTCTGCCATGCACGATACCATGTGTGCATGATGATGCTGCACTTCCATAACTGGAACACCTTCTCTCTCTGCAATCACCCTAGCCATCTCGCTCGTGTTATAGCCTGGGTGCATATCTCCCACTATTATATCTGGATGAATCTCTAGAAGCCTTTCCATACGAGTTGTCGCTGCTTCAAGTGCTCTCACACTTCTCATATCCGCCATATCGCCTATGTATGGTGATGGATAAAAAAGCCCCTTATCGCCTAGGCAAAATGCATTCTTTAACTCTCCACCTATTCCGAGCACCGCATGGGAGCTTTCACTCTTCGCTACTATTGGAAGCGGAGAATATCCTCTCGACCTTCTGATCATATAAGGCTTGCTTCTGTAAAATGCCATAACCGTATCATCCGCTCTTATCCGTATATCTCGCGAATTCGATAGTATGATATCGCACATCGGCGATAGATACTTAAGCGCTTCCTCATCGTTCATACATATCGGAGCTCCAGATGGATTTCCGCTAGTCATCACCAGCACATCAGATATTGGCTCATCGTCTGGATAATCGAAGAGAAGCATATGAACTGGTGTATATGGCAGCATCACGCCCAAATTAGGATTGTCAGGTGCTACAGATTCTGCGATTCTGGAATTGTGCCCTATCTGGATGTTGGTCTTAAGTTCTCCCTTTATATTGGAATCAGGCTCTGCCGAGTCAGCTGAATCGTGACGTTTAGGAATCAGTATTATCGGCTTTTGCGGGCCGGTAAGCAGCGGCTCCATCTCTGGCTCCAGCTTGCACTCGCGCCCGACCACCTCGAGGTCCCGCATCATCACAGCAAATGGCTTCATCGGGCGCGCCTTCAGCTGTCTGAGGCGCTGGACCGCTGCTTCGCTTCCGGCGTCGCAGCAGAGGTGGAAACCGCCTATCCCCTTGATGGCGGCGATGCCGCCATTCCTGATTACAGCCCTGGTTTCTAGAAGCGCCGCCGCGCCATATGCACCCTCGGGGCGCTCCGAATCAGTTCCCATACCTTGTACGTCAGACTCAGAAGCCCTGCCCACGAGGGTGTAGAGCTCCGGCCCGCAGTCATTACAGCATACAGGCTGGGCATGATAGCGTCTCGAATTTATATCGGAATATTCGTCACTGCAGGCCTCGCACATCTGAAAACCAGCCATGCTGGTTTTCACCCTATCGTAAGGCATCGAATCTAATATAGTTAAACGAGGACCACACTGAGTGCAGTTTATAAACGGATGGAGATACCTCCTGTTATTCTTATCAAACAGTTCCCTTGCACAGTCAGGGCAAGTTGCTATGTCAGGCGATACGAATATCTGCCCTTCTTCGTGCTTGCTCAGTGCAATCTTGAATCCAGAGTCTATCGATATATCTACAGGGCTATCCATTACCTTAACTTTGACGATTGCAGATCTGGCAGGTGCTTCAGCTTCAATCGCAAGCACGAATTTATCTAATGCAGATTCTGATGCCTTGGCAAATATCTCAACATAAGAGCCCTTGTTACAGACACTTCCAGATATGCCATATCTATCCGCAAGTCTGCTCACAAAGGGTCTAAAGCCAACGCCCTGAACTATTCCATAAATCCTAATTAATCTACATACCAATTGCAATCACCAACATCTATCTATTTCACTACATCTCCAGCTTTCTGCCAGTATTCTTCATCTGAGCTCGAAGAGTAAAGAGAAGCCGAGATTGCGAAGTGAGGAAGACTGAGGAAAGTACCCTTCCACCCTGGAAGCGCTCTCTTGATAAGGGGATCACCGATCACCACATCGTATCCCTCAGCATCTACGAGCTTCATGAGCTCATCCTCTTCATTTAACTTAGTATCATGTTCCTGACGAACCTCTTTGCTCATCATGAACCAGCTCGCAACATCTACGCGCTCTAGTGGCTTATCCTCGGAAGTCCCTATAAGCACGTCTCTAAGCGAATTTGCAAAAACCTGCTGATGCACTATCAGCACCTTCCGAGGCTCGTGCATTATGACATTGCGAGAGAACTCATACGCACGATCCTGCGGCAGAGGATAACATATCTCATATGGTACGCCATACTTATCTGATAGCCATCTCGCGGGCTTTACACCGCCAGGAGATACGACGATATTTCTATCCACATGTGCAGCAGCAGCCACATCTTCTAGCGTATCATTCATGCCATAGATAACTGGGCTATCCACGCCCTGCTCGCGAAGTGCAGTCACCATATCTTCGTAGTCACTGCTTCCGGGAGTGTCGAGCGGCGTAAAGCCTATTACTCCAACTCTCTCGGAAGCTCTACTCTTATCAATCTTACCTAACTTACCTAACTTGCCCAGTTTTCCTAATTCTTTTAAGCTAATGGCTTTTTGCTCAAGACTGCCATTTGCGATGAACCTTGCTCCTGATCCACCTTCTTCATACAAGTAGTTCTTAAGTATCTGCAGAAACGCCCTACTAACACCTTCATCATACATGTCAATTCCATTAGTCTCGACAGGCACAACTGGCACCTCGTAATCGGTCTCCATGAGGCGCTTTAACGCTCTATAGTCAGTGGCGATAACTGCCGGTACTGGTGTCCCGATTAGACCGACGAACTTGGCATCGATATCACCGAGTGCTTCCTTCGTCTTCTGAATTAGTAGCTCGTCACGACCGAGAATCGCATCTAGGTCACGAAGAGCTGCACTAAATATCGCACTCTTTTTCTTATCCCAGCGCGGCTCATCATATCCGCAGATATTTCCAACGCATCCACCAGCATCCATGATTATCAGCATACCACCGTAGTGAAACAGCACAGAGACCGCCCCTGACTGGTCTGGCGTAAATGGCGATAGATATTTTCTAAGCCCTTTCATCAGCGAGCCTCCTCTCTATTGCCTCTACAAAGTGCACTAGTCCCTTGTATCCAAACGGCTGAATCTCGTTATTCCAGTGCACATTTATCGACTCTGGATAGTAGAACTGTGCATCTATACCGATTGAAATATCAACCTTTTCCGAACCATCATAGTTCATCATTGTCGGTGACATAGTCGAGTACACCTTGAGGTCAGGATTGTAGCTAGCTAGTTCTCTGATAAAAGGGAAGTCATCTTCGCTTACATTCGCAAACACCGACTTAACGCGTAATCCCAGCTTCTCGAGCGCTAGCGCCATCTCGATTGAGTTTCCGTTTACAACCTGTCCTATTGCAAATGTCTTTCCTTCACACAGCTGCTGAAGTCTTAGGCATGCATCGCTAGCCTCACGAAAGTATTCCGAATCGTCGATTTCTACTCCGAGTGCCGAAGCGAACAGTGCATACTGTCTCTGTATTCTATCTATCTCATACACCCTAGTCAGCTCAATGTAAGGAATATCGAGCTTAGACTCAAGGGTAAATGCCGCTTTTCTAGCCTCTGGATGAAGTATGATATTGAAATCTGCTCCGCCCATCTCCATGTATTCTTCGAGGGTTTCTTTTCTCCCTACCTCGTGTATGGTCTTGATTCCCATCTGACCGAGGATGTCATAAAGGTCAGAATCGTCCTCGAGATGTGTAAAGTTTCCGAGCAGATTAACGGTCCCACCTGTTGGTTTTCTCTTCTCAAGTAGCGAGTAAATCGCTTCTCTTACAGCTACCATCGGTGGGTTCTTGCCCTCACGCATAAGCGCATACATATATGTAGGAACGACATGAATTCCCGTGCGTTCCTCAGCCTTTCTACAGACACGCTCTAGATCAGTTCCGAGAAGCGCATCGACGCATGTGATGCAGATAACCACAACCTTAGGCTTAACTTCACAGACTTCATAGATCTCCTCAATAGCCTGCGGTATATCGGATAGATGTCTACCTGTGACGAGGTCATTTTCACTCATCTGTAGAAAAAACATCCTTTCGCTATATCCACCTTCGTCCGCCAAAATCGTGGTATTACGGCCACAGCAAGCTGGCGCAACCACGAGCATTACCGATTCTGGAATTACTACTCCTGCCCTCTTTACACCAAACCCCTGTGCGCCTGGAGAATTGTACATCAAAGTTGCTGGCGAACTGTACACGAGATGCTCGTTGCTCACTAGCTCGGTCGGAATACTGCCAGCCTCAGCGAGCGCTCCTATTGTCGTGAAATAAGTGTCTCTCGCCATTACGAATTCTCCTTAATCAGGTAGTCTGCCAGTGCAAAGAACCTCTTTGCGATATCCGACTCAGGATTACCCTCGATTACGGTCTTACCCTGATCCTCCCAGTCGATGATTTCCTGACTGCGAGGAATCTCTCCTACGATTGGTATCCCAGCCTCATCTGCAAATGCCTGCACCTTCTCCGTCTCATTCTCGACGTTACGGTGATTGAGCACCACGCCCTTCACCTTGGCATAGCCACGGTCCGCAAAATTATCTACAGCCGTCTTAATATTATTTGCCGCATAGAGAGCCATCTTTTCACCCGACGTTACGATGAGTATATCCTCTGCAAAGCCCTCTCTGATAGGCGCAGCAAATCCTCCACAGACTACGTCACCGAGCACGTCATATAGGACTACATCAGGATGAAATCTGCCAAAAACATCTAAATCATCTATGAGGTTGAAAGTCGAGATAATACCTCTACCCGCGCATCCGATGCCAGGTGTTGGACCACCAGTCTCGATACATTCTACTCCTCCAAATCCAGTTTTAACCATCTCATCGATAGTCGGTTCATCGTCGTTATCTCTCATGAAGTTCATAACCGGAATCAGCGGATTGCCGCCGAGAAGATTGATCGTCGAATCAGCCTTTGGATCACATCCAATCTGAACCACCTTATATCCCTTAACTGCAAAGGCTGCTGCGAGATTCGCAGTCACCGTCGACTTGCCGATACCACCTTTACCATATATTGCTACCTTAATCATTTATCCCCCTACACAAAAAGACTTCAAACCACACAGGTAGAAGTCTCCGAAAACAATTTCATACCACTCGGGACACCTTGTGGTTGGTCTTCATTTAATTAATTAAAATTATACTATCGCAACAGATTGTGCGCAATAAAAGGTATTTTAATCACAATCGTTTACATTTTTTTGAGTGACTGATAAAATATTTTAAATACATTTTCTCTCTTTATACCTATTAAAAAGGTGTGAATTGATGAGGTGAAATTTATTTTTTAGGAAGTATTTCTCAATGAAAAGAATTGCAATATACGGAAAAGGCGGGATTGGAAAATCCACTACCGTCTCTAATATGTCCGCGGCACTCGCCGGAAAAGGATATACGGTCATGCAGATTGGGTGCGATCCGAAAGCTGATTCCACGATTAGTCTTCGCCAAGGAAGGAATCTCACTCCAGTTCTCGATACTTACAGGGATAAGATCAAAGACATTCAGCTTGAAGACATGTATACCATCGGCTATAACGGTGTTATCTGCGTGGAAGCGGGTGGTCCAACTCCAGGCATTGGCTGCGCTGGACGAGGCGTTGCTAAGGCGCTGGATTTGCTCAAGCAAAAGAATTTCGAAGAAGTGCTCCATCCCGATGTCGTCTTCTACGATGTGCTCGGAGATGTAGTATGTGGCGGTTTCTCGATGCCGCTTCGAAAGAATTATGCGGACAACGTATATGTCATTTCTTCCGGAGAGCAGATGGCGATATACGCAGCTATGAATCTCGGACTCGCTATGGAGAATTTTAAACGCCGAGGTCACAACGGGCTATCTGGAATAATTGCCAACAAGCGCAATGTCAACGGTGAAGACGAGAAGCTTCAGACACTCAGTGAAGACCTCGAGTGCCCGATAGTCGGAACTATCGAGCACAGCATGGTGGTGAAAAGAGCATCTGACGATGCCTTCACTGTCGCCGAAGCTTTTCCCGATGACCCGATGGTTGACATATATACTAAGATAGCGATGGAGATTATAAATAGGGACTAATATGCTGATTGATTTACACAAACCCGATATTAATAAAGCGAAGGTGAAGCTTGGGGACCTCGACACCCTAGCTCCTTTTCCACGCAAACTTGAATATTCATGTCCTTCGCGCGGTGGCTGGACTATCGCGCATACACCGATGATTATTCCTGGCTCGCACATGATATACATCGGAGCGTCAGCCTGTCTACGTGGCGTAGTTCTCTCTGCTGCCGAGTATGAGGGACTTGATAGATTTTCGATGGTGCTCATTGAAGAAAAGGATATTCTGAGCGGCAACATGGAAGAGCTTTTTATCGAGGGCGTTACCGACATACTGAATAAGCTTGATCAGAAACCTACGTGCGTGCTCCCTTTTACAGGCTGCATTCACTACTTCTTAGCCACGGATATCGAATATATATATGACGAGCTTTCGGCTCGCTTTCCAGACATCGACTTCATCTCTTCGCAGATGACGCCGACTATGAAGATAAACGACCACACACCTGAAGAGGACATGTGCCGCTCGATGTATCTATGCATCGAGGAACAACCGCTTAATGATAAGGTCGTTAATTTCATCGGCGATAGTTTTCCGATTGACAGGTCTGGCGATCATATGAAGCTGCTGCATGATAACGGTTTCCGTACTCATGATCTCGCTTCAATCGATGATTACGATGAGTACAAGGCTATGGGCGAGAGTTTTCTCAATATCTACTCCCTTCCTATCGCGAAGTGGTCCACTGAATGCCTTGAGGAGCGGCTCGGCCAAAAGAGCCTGTACATGCCGTACACTTACGACTACGATGAGATTGACCGTGATATGAGTTCGCTTTCTCAGATTATCGGAGTTCCTACTCCTGATTTTGCATCACTTCGGGCAGAAGCTGATGAAGCCCTAAGAGATGCACTTTCTATTATAGGAGATGCACAGATTGCTATAGACTTCATGAGCACGCCGCGCTTTTTGAGCCTTGCAAAACTCCTGCTCTCATGCGGCTTCAACGTAACTGAGATTTATGGAGATGCTCTAACGCCAGATAGCAAAACTGATCTCGAGTGGCTGCAGCAGAATTATCCAGACATTCCGCTGATTGCAACTCAGGATTTTCGTGCACGCTTCTATCCACGAGATGAAGCTGAGGGTGGCAAGCTGCTTGCAATAGGTCAGAAAGCTGCGTATTTTACTGGCACTAACCACTTTGTAAATCTAATCTCCAACAACGGATGGTATGGATATGACGCCATTAAAAAGCTCGCCGCAGAAATGATCGATGCGTTTAACAACGAAAAAGACACTAAGTCCATAATTCAGGTCAAGGCTTGGGGGTGCTCGGCATGAAACAAGTAGCAAGAGTTTTATCCACCTATTCAGCTGACCTATTCGGCATCTGCTCCGTCCTCTATGAGCTGGGCGGTCTCGTTGTAATGCACGATGCATCCGGCTGTAATTCAACATACAACACGCACGATGAGCCGCGTTGGTATGATATAGAGAGCATGATTTACATATCGGGACTCATTGAAAATGACGTAATTCTCGGAAACGATGAGAAACTTATAAGCGATGTAATTGAGGCTGCACAGGAAACTAATCCAAAATTCATCGCTATCTCCGCTGCGCTGATTCCACTCTTTATGAGCACGGATATGAAGGGAATCGCCCGCATCATCGAGAAGCGCACGGGAATACCGACATTTGGATTTACGACTAATGCGATGGATACTTATGTACTCGGTGGCAACATGGTATACCGAGAATTCCTAGATAGATTCTGCCCTGCTCTTGATGGTAGCCAGGCTATATCTGATTCATCTTCCATATCCGTAAATCTCCTCGGCGTAACTCCGCTTGACTTCTCGATAGTCGGAAACGTTGAGGCTCAAAAGGAGTATTTTAAAGATTGTGGTATCAAGGTCAATTGCTGTATGACGATGGGCTGCACTCTTTCTGAAATGGTAGAGGCTTATAAAGCTGATGTCAATGTCATCTGCTCATCTCTGGCACTTGACGGTGCGAGAATACTCAATGATAAGTACGGAACACCTGCAGTTCTGGGACTACCTATGGGAAAGACTGCTTGCTGTGAGCTCGAAAAGCTTATAAGAGAGTCTGCATCTGACGGTAAAACTAGAGTGCTTGGTTCATCAGATGAGTTAAGCAGTATCCCTGCGCTCGAACATCCGAAGTCGAGCTATACGCTTAGGGATAGAGCCCAGGGTGGCACCTGGATTATCGGTGAGGCGATTAATGCAGCAGGCATACGCTATACGCTGGAGCACGACCTTGGAATTGCTGAAGTTCACATACTATGCCCTACTCAGGTAGATGCTCATATGCTTAGAGAGGGCGATGTTATGGTGCGTGACGAATCTGACATAGAGAAGGTGCTAAAGGGTGCAAAATGCGTAATTGCAGATCCTATCTATAGACGAATTCTGACGGGAGATGAAAATGGTAATTTACCGCACTTCATAAATATTCCTCACGAAGCTTATTCGGGCAGGATGTACAGGAGTCATATCCCGACCTTCATCGGAGCAGGCTTCACAGATTGGCTGACT
>ERZ772920.220-NODE-220-length-33762-cov-5.176937_pt1 | contig 33762 bp, 52 predicted proteins | sample MGYA00511469_ERZ772920 | MGnify/ENA primary metagenome ERZ772920 (study PRJEB29015, sample SAMEA2738069) | human oral metagenome | biome: human oral; feature: human-associated habitat; material: saliva | place: China | collected 2216 ... | reverse complement strand
GTGCGACCCCTTCAGCCTCTTGGGTACTTCTCCATGGTTCTAGTATAGTACGGAGGTATTTTTCAATCAATCCTTTTTTAGCAATATGATTAAATAAACTATTTGTTTTCATATTGGTACCATCTTTTTCAGGTCTAAAAATAGCTTTACGAAAGGAGATAATAATTATCGGTTCTCACTTATTCTGTTTATAAAGTCAGATTTTCTATTTTAAATTTGTGATTGAAAACAGCAAATAGGTTCGACTAAAGTTTTAATATAAAAATGTATTAGAAGGGAGTTGATAGGTTTGAACATTGAGTTATTTAATAAAGCCACTAGAAATTTAATTAAAATATGTGAAGCCTATAGAAGTAATGAAATTGGTCATACTAGTAATAAATTTCTATATTTACCAGATTGGTCTTTATCACAATCGAATTATTTTTGTAATGAGTGCTTCAACCCTAAAGATAGATATTGGAAATTTGAAAGAGGTTCAATAGTTTTTGTTGACTTCGGGATAAATATTGGTTCTGAAATGAGTAATAGGCATTTTGCAATAGTGCTTAATAATTATGATTCCCCCAAAAATAGAACGTTGACAGTTATACCTCTATCTTCTAAAGCAGGAAAATTTAATATAAAAATCCCCGAACTAATTATGGATAGTGCGGTGAAACAGCTAAGAAAGATTATTTCTAAACAAAATACAAACCTGTATAGAACACAGTATCAGATGCTAAATAAAGGTGCTAATCCAGATGAAATATTTGGTAATGATAATGAATTAAAAACATTATTCTTTTCCTGGCTCGAAAAACAAACACCAACTGATTTAGAAAAAATAAATAAAATCGACTATACCACTATACAGAAACTCATTAAACTTAGTGAAGATGCTAAAAAGTTCGACAAATTAGTAACTCATTACGAAAAATTCAACAAATTCACTTTTGCAAAATGTACCAATATACAAACTGTTAGTAAAGATAGAATTATCCGTCTAAATTCTTTGGATCCAGTAGGGAAATTTAAAGTATCTAAAGAAACTCTAGATATTCTAGATGCTGAACTGATGCAACTGTTTACTAAGGTTGACACTCATCTGCGTTAATGCTAATATGAGCTTACAGAGGGATATACTCCCATATGATGGATTTAGAAATAAATCCTGATTCAAAGCATAGAGTTTAACACTCATAAAGGTAGTCATAATTATGACTACCTTTTTTATTTAATAAACATTAATTTCTATCCTCTAGTAGCGATCGTTGGAATTGCGGTTGCAATATCAAAAGAGGCTAGAGAGTGGTACAAAGCCACAAAAAAAGAAAAACGACAAAACCCAACACGCAAAAGAAGGATATGACGTTTTTCAAGAGGGGAAGGATAACTTCCCTCCCCTCAATTATACTATATAGAAAGAGGAAATCAAGATGAAACACATTATTATTATTTTAGTAGTAGCTTTAATCGTATGGTATGCAGGGGGAAATAAAAAGGATAACTAGATGGATTATTATTAAAATTATAAAAATAGGAGGACAATATGCTAAGAGCGGATGAAGAAAAAATACTATGGTTATTTGAACATTATTCAGGATATCGAATCTCTAAAGAGAGTGGTGTTTCACAACCACTCATTGCAAGGCTAATCAATGGAACTAGAGAATTGAAAAACGTTTCTTTTGAAACAGCAAGCAAATTAAATCAGTGTGCAGAGAGACTTATAAAAGATGACTTTAAATGTGAATAGTTAAAAGGATAGTCAAAAAGCAGGAGCTAATTCTCCTGCTTTTGTAATTTTTCTGCATATTCAGTTAGTGTGCTGCCTGTTTTTATAGTTAGATTTTCTATTTTTCGTTCGCCTCTAACTAATCTACCTAAGATAGATAAATTCACTCCAGTTTCTTTATTAATTCGATATTGCGTTACATTGCTAAGGAGCCATTCGATTTTATCTGTATCTACTTTCATATTATCACCTACTTAAATATAAACCAAACTATTAAACCAATAAAGATAAGCCATGCTACAAATGCTTTACAGTCAAAAGCGTGTTTAGTTATTTTGAAATTTACTTTCATTTTTTATCACCGTATGCTACAATTTGGTAAAGGAGTGAGGCTATTCGCCCCACTCGATTTCCCACTCAATTGTGAAGATTACTAAGTTCAGTTTGAAAGTTACTTTCGTTTTCTTCTTTTTGAGTGGCTTTTTCTTTACCTTTTTTTGTCTCATATTTTTCTCCTTTCTTTATTGTTAAGGGTACCTCCCTTACAATTAATATTATAGCACTTTAGTGCTATGCAGTCAACACTTTTCTTTAAAATAATTTGAAAAATGCAAAAAAATAAAGCCTACCAATTAAGGTAGGCTCTCTTTTTATTCTTCGAAATGGATTACGCCATTTTCGTCTACATAAACTGCAGCACGTTCTAACATCTCGCCTGTATCGTTGAAGTAGTAGAATTTATCACCAATCTTACGGACTTCCTTAGATACCATGTCTCCGTTTGATTCGTTGCAATAGTACCATTTGTCGAAATATTGAATCCATCCTGTTTTCATTTCTCCGACATCATTGAAGAAGTACCACTTGCCACCTATGTTTTGCCATCCGATAGCCATATAGCCACCCTGCTTCAACCAATACCAAAAACCTTCATCATCCTTGAACCAAGTGTTCTCAAGAATATATCCATTGGCATCGAATCTGAACCAATTGTCATCAATTTTCTTCCATTGATTTTTAGGATAAGACCCATCCTGATTGCGATACCACCATCCTGCGTCATCCTTAACCCAGCCTTCTTTCACTTCTGGAGTTTTTTCTCCGTAAGGGAAACGGATATATCCGACCATTCCTGCGTAAGAGCGAGTATTGTAACGAGCTGGTCCGCCAACTTCAAGGAAGTCCCAGTTTCCATCTATATTTTGCTCGATTGTTTTGAGTGTGTAACCGTCTGAATCTTCAATTACCAATCCTGTGTGCCCATAAGGAGAACCTGGAACGTTCATTACGAATATATCTCCAGCTTTAGCGATTACGCCATCGCCTTCATAAATCACATCAAAGCCTTGTGCCTTTGCAGAATCTAATAAATTAATCGCATTGCCCCAAAGCCACTTGCCAAAATAATGGTATGCCAGATAAGCCGGAACATCGGCGCATTGGTAGCCATAAGCACCATCATTGTCAATGCCTAGTCCGTTGTTTGCTAAATATCTATAAAAATCTAATACTTCTTGTTTTGTTGTCATTTATATATTCCTCCTATTATGTTGTTGGCCAAGGGTCATTTGTAACATAAGAGATTGTTGAGACCCTAATATCACTAATATCTCTGTCTGTAGGAACTGGGTCAGTGAATTGGAATCTTAAGTGGTTATAATCTCCAAGGCCCCCTAAATACCATGTGCCATAAGGCGCGCCGTTATCGTTGTAGATGTTGCCGATTAATGAAGCTTCTGAACGATAACCTGTTGGAATTCCATTACCTTGAAGAATATAACAATTTCGTTCTCTATCAGACCCTTGCAGAACATAACCTGCACCACCTCTTCTAACAATTCCGAACCAACCCCATTGGAGTCCACCGAATTGGTATGAAACTTGGTTGTTAAGACGTCGTACCTTTAGATATGACCCACCGAGTTTAGACGAGATATTCAAAGTTTTCCAACCAGTATCACCATATAGAACAGCCCAACCACTCTTTCCCGAATCGGTAGTCTTAATCCATTTTATGGCACCGTTGGTCTTACGTATATCAACATACGTTTGACCTAGTGTTCCTTCGACCTTACCTTCAGGTATACCGGCTCCAGTTAGTTCACTAGATGAAGTTGTAGCAGCTGGTTCATTTTGACCTGAGGTTGGTAGATTAACACTTCCGCCACCATCAGATAGGATGAGTGTATTTCCTGATAAACTCAATTTTTGAGGAATACCCACACCATCACGACCATTCTCTCCTTTTGGTCCTGGTGGTCCAGCGGGTCCTGTTTGTCCGATTGGCCCTTGTTCCCCACGTTCACCTCTTTGTCCGTCTTGCCCACGCTCACCTTGTAACCCCTGTGGTCCTATTGGTCCTCGTTCACCAGTTTCGCCCTTATCACCTTTAGGACCAGGCGTTAATGAGATGTTTCTTAATTCATCTTTTGTAGCAAGGTTACTTGTATCAATATTTGGCTTTGATTCTAGCATCGATATACGCTGCTTTAAGGCGCTATCGTCATATACGGTATCTTTATCAGTCTTTGTCTTTAAAGTTTCAATTTCTGCTGAAATATGGCTGATTTCCGTACGTAATCCGCTGTCGTCGTAAGTTCCACCTTGCTCTTTGATTTTTGCAAAGAGTTCGTCTAATTCTTGTTTCGTTACAATATTTTCAACATCTACGATGCGACCAGTTGTACGTTCGACTAACGGCGCTTTTTTCGCTTTATCAATAGCACTAACCCATACATTAAATGCAAATGAGTAAACGTCTGTTGATTGCTCTACCTTCTCGAAATATACATAACCAATTACAGGTTCGTCGTTAGTGATTAATGTACTATCGAACGGAATCGTAATAGTGTTTTCAGAGATTGTAGCTTCAACAGTTATATATCGTTTTGTATATTTGAAATAAAACAAGCAAAGAACTTTTGAAGCCGTTAACTCATCAACAGTAAACTTAAATGTTGCAGTACCTTTGTCTTTGCTGTAAATTTCATGTCCTAATTTTTCAACGTCTCGATAAACAGACGTAATAGTTAAATGCTTTTTAATTACTTTTTCCATACGTTCCTCCGTTCTATAAATAAAAAGAGGACTCTCAATGAGCCCTCTGTGGATCCGTATTCTTATCCTTCAATCTTCTTCAATTCATTGAATCCATTCACAACAGATTCAATCAATACTTTCTTAGATTCGCTATCCAAGTTAATTCCAGCTTTTTCTAATTCGTTTGTTAAATTATCAAATGCAGTTTGGAATTTGTCTTGGCTTGCGTTATGCACATCCTTGAAGATTTGTTCCACAGCATTCACAACTGTGGAAGCGATGGATTTTGCCAATTCGTAATTCTTAGCATCCGTTTTGGCTTTCAATTCGGTAGCTTTAGTTTCGATGAATCCTTTCAAACCTGTGAATGCTAAACCTACTAATACTACTAACACGCTCACGATTCCATTGATGATTGTTGCTTGTAATTGTTCCATAATCATTCAACCTCTTCCTTATTTGTAATTTTTTTTAATTTATTTTCTTGTTGTTTCCGCATCGTTTTTAGATACGGTTTTAGTGATTCAGGGAATGGCAATCCTAACGCCTCCCAATTTTCAGCGAGCGATACTGCATAACTGAAAATAAAAAATAAGCATGTAGTCACACCTATTTCTCGGTGTCCTAATGCTCTCGCATACATCGCAGTCACAATTACTACAACACAGACCAACGCATGACGTAATAATCCGTTAGTGCTCGTTTTACTATCAAATCGTTTCAATTTAAATGCTTTGATGTAGCCAGAAATCACGTCAAAGCAAATTAACCAAAACAGGATTTGAATGTATGGGCTGCGCACCAATCCTTGCAAATGCATTGTCAATACATCAAATTCTACATCTAAATTTATCATCTATTACAACTCCATAATTTCAACGACTGTCTTGTATTTTTTAATTTCTTCACGCTTATTTGCGTTGTCTTGTTCTAAACGTTGAATTTCATCATTCAAACTCTGAACTTTTTGCTCGAACTGAGCTTTCTCTTCTCCAAGTTTATTAATTTCATCTTGCTTAGTTTTGACTTTTGATTCTAACGCTGTGATTTTTGTTTTAATTGTTTCTAATTCCATGTTGTTCCTCCAAAAAAATAATTTTTAAACACTAAATTCTAGATTGTCTAAACATAGCCAATCTGCTCCAACTTTTCTACCAACTTTTACCTCTCCAGACGGCATGATAATTACGCTACATAGATTGTAATCGCCTGTAAATGTATGTAGATACACTTTGTGTGGTGGCCTGTAACCTGTTGGAAGAATGAAAATGTTGGCGAATTGTGTTGTATTTCCGCCTTCGATACTTCCACGGAGTTTAATTGTGTTCACTTCTTTTTTAAATTCAAGCGCACCATCGTCTCCGCTCAAGTGTCTCCAACCGTTTTGTAGCTCCGCTTTTTTCCAACCAGAATCTAGACTTGAAGTGATAATAATTGTCCAATTAGTCCACTTATTCAATTCACTTCTTCGCATATATAGCTGATTTGAATTAAACGGGACATAGAACTGAACACAGTAGCTTGAATCACTGCTATGAGTTATCACAGAAACATAGCCATAATTATTAATCCCTGTTGGACTGTTCTGCACTCCGAAGGCATGATAACTTCCAGCTGTTTTTAAATTGTTAAGATCACCATTGTACTTCAGTGATTTACCATCTTTGGATGTCAACGCGAATTCCTGAATTGGCTTTCCATTAGCCATAATGCCATCTTCAACATTTAAGCTGCTATGGAATGCAACTGGAAGATGTGACTCGAAGTGTCCATCTAACTCAGGGAATCCACCTACAGCAGCACGATTATCGCCCCAAGCCCACAGAACTCTCGATGAACGTACTAGCAGAACAGAGTCTACTAAGTCGTTTAACTTATCCTGTATTACTAATCTCACATTATATGCCTTGGAAAGTTCATAGAACGCTCCACAGTCGATTTGACGATTGATTTTCTCTGTACTCTCATTTGTGAGATTGACAGCATCAATCCATCGATTTGCCTTCTTAGCAGAATATTGAATTTTAAGAGTATACGGATTCCTATTCACTCCATCAATTACTAATGGACTGACATTAGCAGCAACCGTGGCCATGATGGTTTTGTTAGTTCCGTTCCCTGTTCTATTAGCCAGAAATGCAATAATTTTAGGTGCGTAGTAATCCCATACTTTGATAGTCTTTGACTTTGTTGCAGTTCTTCCGCGTGAGTCAGTAACCTTTGCAGTCACTTCTAAATTGCCAGCTTTGTTAGCTGGGAAGTCACCAGTTGTTGCTCTAACCACTAAACTATCCACTGTTAACTCAGTCGATACGATAGTTGAACCGTGAGAGCCTGCTGCATTGATTGCTTCAACTCTCATCACTGATTTATCCTTAATAAAATTGCCTACAGGGATGAACTCTGCCAATTTCGCTGTTCTTTCAGAAATTGTTACATCTTCAAGCGTAGGAACGATAGAAGCAGGAACCTTAATAGGAATTCCCCGTTTATAGACATCGTTTCCAATCTGTTCAGTCCCTCTAAATGTACGTACACGGACATCTAACGCTCCAGTAGCACTATTGGTAATTCGATTAGCGTAATCGATTGGGACTGTGAACTGCAAGCTCGTATCGTGCCCACTTCCTAAATCAACCAAATCGCTCCCGTTAACACTCCACGAAACCTGATGTCTAAAATCATCGACTTTCTTATCGATAGTAATCGTGATAGTTTGTCCCAATTCGGTTTCAGTTACAGATTTAATTCCACTAGATCTTGGAATGTTTTCTAAGTTTACAGTTCCGCTAAACCAGTTAATATTTCCCTGGTCCGCAACGTTTGTTAGTCGCGCCCAAATAGGTATACTCTTGGTTCCATCCTCATTATGTGGAATCGTCATTGTTCCTTGTCCAAAGGTAACCCAGTCGCGATTTCTTAAGTCGAAGCTAACGTATTTGCTTAGTACGCTCTTACCATTAATTTCAACTTCTGCCAGTGATTCGTTGTTTAAATCGAAAACCCACGTTGTGTTTTTTTCTAACCACAACTGCCACGATATTGTAGAGGTGTTAGTCGTGATATCTCTGCCTGTCTCGTTAACTTCAAGAACTAGACGGACATATCCACTAGATGTTGTTTTCGATATCTTAACCATTTACCGCACCTCCCACGTATGATATTACTGTGAATTCGTTGTTGTATCGTTCAAAGATATGGTTCGCAATAGTAACGGAATTCCAAAATGTCGCACTTACAATATTTAATTGTTGGCCTGAGATATAAGCTACTACACGACCAGAATCGATGAATTCCATACGTTCGTTTGTATAACGTGTTTGCAGTTTTTCACCGTTTTTACCAATTAACAAGCCATCTTCGTCAACGTTGAAATATGTTGAGATTGCATTCAACAGAACGCTGGATTGTTCAATGTTAAGCTCTACTGCTCTTGTTCGCTGTCCTAGGCCTCGAATTTCTTCTGCAGTCTCTTGAATTCGTTTATAAGATTCTTCCAGGCTACTAAATTTCCCCGTTAGATCTCTGAGTGTGTCTTCTGTGACTTGAGATTTATTGATAATCTCCATAACCTCAGCGAACTGATTAGCATGTTCCCTGTTGCGCTCTTCAAATTCTTTCTGAAGGCGTTCTAGTTCTTTGTCGTCTTTCTTTAATACAGGTTCCCATTTACCATTCGTGTAAATCTTAGGAACATCCTTACCAGGGGTGCTCGTGTCAGTCCATAAATCTCCAACGCTTGGATTGGTTGGAGGAGTTTGTCCAATGGATTTATTAACGATAAAGTCTTTGATAACGATTGAATTACTCGCAACGACTTGATTACCTTCAATAGCTTCACAGATAAATGTGGCTTCTCTATCAACATCGTTGACGGTAATTGATAATTCATTGCTGCCGTTTTTATGTTGCTCATTCCATGCTGCATCGTCTGTTCCATATTTACTTACTCGTTTCCATCGATATGTGAAACGACTGTTCATTTGAATATCCATCTTGCTGACGTTAGCAATTAATTTAGTAGCTAGATTACTATTTTGAAAAACTACACCGTCAGTTGACTGGATTGTCATTATAAATGGAATATTTGTAAAATCAAAAAGACGTTCTTGCACTAATGTGCTTAAACGTCTTACCTTCTCACTAATCGTATCTTCTTTAGACTGAATGTTAGTTATTTTAATTTCGCCGTTCTCTCTAGTAGCAAGAGATTTCTTAATACTTGATACTCTTCCTGATACAATCAGAGCAGGTTCATAATGATGATCGACAATAACAACTGTATCTCCGATATTCACTTCTCTAGGAAGAATATTGATTGGAACATCGTAAGTAACTTCTGGATGATTCCATTGTTTTAACTTAATTACTGCTTCAACCATTAACGCTTGAGGAGTTTTAGCTTCGCTCTCATAACGCTTAACAATTCCTCCTCCTGCTGGAGTATATCCAGCACGTTTCCAACGAGCTACAGCATCGTAATCAACTAGATAGATAGAGTTCAAATCTGAGCGAATATTTCCTTCGTTATACTCAGCTCCTGCCAATGTAATTCCATCAGCTCCAGTAGCTACAAGAGTAGTTGCTAAATTTTCGATTGAAATTGTTCGTTTAACATTTGATGCTTCTCTTCCAACTTCCAATCTTACTTTTTTATCTTCACCAATTCGTTTATGAATATGGATTAACTTTTTATAGATTTTATCGTTTAAGAATTCAAAATCGTATGAGATTTCAGCATCGAAACGTTTAACAAGCTGTAATAATCTTTTAGTAGCTGTTTCTGTTCCTTGCCACTCTAATTTTCGTGTAGTTGTTGATGGAATTTCATTGGTTCCAATTTCCCAGCCAGAATCGTATGTGAATTCTTCAATGTAGTGAGTGATTGGATAGCTTTTGTCAGCCTTATAAGGAGGAACTTGTTCTCCTAACAAGTCCAAGCCAGCATCTTCAGCGTAAATCGTTTTAGAATCTTTGTTCTCTTCAATCCGCATAATTTCGAATGAACGTAGTTTACTGCCATCTTTAACCATCAAATAGCAACCTACATTGATTTTTTCAATTTCAGGATTTCCTGTCTTATCTACATTAAATTCATAAGTTCCAATTCCAGTATCTAAATCTTGTTCAAACCAATCGTTGTATGCTATTAATCCCCCACTAGATTCAAAATGAAGCTGGCAAAGCTTATTGTATTCCCTATCTGTAACAGTAATCATTGCCATGCCTCCTTGAATTTAGCATCTAAATTAATATTCGTATTTGGTTCAGCTAATACAGCGATCTCAGTTTGTCCAACAGCAATATTGAACCAAGAACTACTCATATTAACGTATTGTGTTTTCCCGTTAATTGTTAATGTTCGATTTCTGAAATCAAACTCTACTACATCATTTGGTTTAATGACTACATCTCCAGTTTCGTGGCCGTACTGCACGTACTGTCCACTTGGATGGATGAAGCTAATCATTTTGTAATTTTCGCCCGATGTGAAACTAAAAAGAGGCGCTGTTGGAAGCACCCCTCTATTGTCAAACGTATATACAATTTTTCCTGTATTCGTCCCTCTAGTAGCACTCTTCTCTGTTTTGGATAAACCTTCGAATGAGAATGTTACTTGTAATTGGACGACGTATATATTTTCGTGTTTAGTAATCGAAGTAACGTTGAATTTGTAAGCTGTGTAAACACGGTTTAATGATGTATCCGGCTCAAACTCAACATTCTCTTGCATAATCCATCGATTAAAATTATCTAGATCTGTCTGTTTAGTCGTATGAATATGAATTTCAAACGTCTTCACTTGTTCTTTTCGTTCATAATTTTTCTTAAAATACGAACTTCCGTTTTCACGTCTTTGAATCGAATTATTGCTTTCAGAGAAAAAGAGGCGCTCATATTCTGCCACTACTACTTGAATCGGCAATTCAGTATTCTTAACATTATTAATACTCATTTCAAATCCAATCACAGAATCACTCCTCTCGCTCTCTCAGCATGTCTTTCTTTCATTTTCATCTTTCTAATAATCTCTTCTGCTAGTTTAGTAGCTAATTGAAGTACATCTTCATCATTTCTTACTATTAACTCATGAGGATAGATATTAACGTTCACTCCTCCGAATCCGTCTAAATGAGCCGCTATTCCTCGACCAATTCCGGATAATGTTCTGTCATTTAATGGAAGGATTGCTTCGTCTCCTGCCTCTCCACCAATCATCACATTATTTCCGTTTTGTCCAAAAATAGTCGGCTTAGTCATAATACCGCCCTTTGCATACCATTCAATTCCGATGCTAGGTAATCCACCACTAAGCCAGTCTAATGGGTTTGCAGAACCACTGATACTGAAGTGAGGAAGTGGAATGTGCGGCCAGCTAATTTGGAAGTTGAAGAATCCTTTAATTGCTTCAATCGCTGAACCTACAGCACTTTTTGCTCCATCAATTGCTCCGGAGATAGCACCCTTAATTCCTTCCCAAATACTAGAAGTCGTTGATAGGATTCCGTCCCATATTCCGGAAATGATAGAAGCAATTCCGCCCATTATTGAACTAATCGTAGATGAGATGGTTTCAAGAACAGTTGATACAACATTTGATAATGTATCCCATGCTCCCGACCAGTCACCAGTCAGTACTTGTAATACTGCTTGAACGATTCCTAGAATCACATCAAGTGCGCCTTGAATCACAGTAGTAATTACAGTCCAAACTGTTTGAATATAGATTAATATTCCATCAAATATTCCTTGAATAAATGGAGCCAAGAACGATAGAACTGTTTGAATAATCGTTGAGATAAAGTTCCAAACTGTCTCAACTACTTGTTGAATACGTTCGTGGTTAGCTTCCCACCAAGAGACTAATGTTCCAAATATGTTTTGAATGAACTCTGATACAGCTCCTACTACAGTCTCGATGACTGATTGAACCCCGTTCCATATTGACTCTACTGTTGAACCAAATCCCGGAAAGACTCCTTCGAGCCATTCGACAATCGAACCAAAATTAGTCACAATAGCTGTGGCAACTGCTATTGCTCCAGCAACAGCCACGATGATAGCAATAATTGGAAGAAGACTAGCACCTAATGTGGTTACTGCAATCCCTACAGCTACAATAACAGGTGATAGTATAGCAAGTACTGCTAATACTCCACCTAAAACAACGATGAATTGTTTCACTGGCTCAGGAAGATTCTTGAACCAATCAGCTAATTGTTTAATTGCTGGAATAGCTACATTTAGTATTGGTTCCATCGCTTCTGCGATAGCCGCTCCAACTTCTGCTAATGCTAGCTGAACTGCATTAAATTTCTGTTGTTGCTTATCAATTGGATCTAGAGTAGCCTCGAACGTTTGAGCCACTGTCCCTCCAGCGTCTTCAGCAGTACCTGCTAAGTTCTTTAACGAGAACGTTCCACGCTTGATAGCGTCTACCATTCGAGTGGCGCCTTTAGTTCCGAACACCTTAGAAGCTTCCGTTAACGCTTCAGTTGAGCTGGATGCATTTTTGATTTTGTCAATCGTTTCTTGTAATCCGTCAGATAACGTCTTTCCTTCTTTAGCATATCCAACGGCAGCTTTACTCATTGAAGAAAGAGCAGCACTTGAATCTACACCGGCCTTTTCCATACCTCCGATTAATGTAGTTGCTTCATCAAATGACAATCCAAGTTCCTTAATTTGAGGAGCTCCAGCAACAATCTTAGAGAATAATTCATCAGTAGAGACACCAGTCGTTTGGCTAACGTATGACATCGTATCTAATACTGAAGTTAAATCTGTAACTGACAATCCGTAAGCTTCAATAGTCTTTTTAGCATTAATCGTGCTATTCGTAATATCCGTTCCGTTAATCTCTGAGAATTGGATAATACTTTTTGAAGCGTCTTTCAACGCGTCACCAGTTAACTCAAATTGTGTGTTGACTTCACCAATCGCAGAACCGACTTTTTCAAACGAATCTACAGGCAAATCAACAGATAATTGATCATAGATTTTTTTAAATCCATCTAATGCTTCGTCTGTTGTAGCCCCAGTCTTAGTGATGATAATATCGAATCCAGCATCTACATTCTTGAACGCTTCTTGAGTACTCCTCCCAAACTCAATCATTGATTGTCCAGCTTGAGAAGCAACTTGAGAAGCTTGTTGAAGGTTGCTCTGAGTAAGTAATTTATTTGTTTTCTCGCTAGCGTCCTTAGAAGCATCTCCTACTGATGCAAGTTCTTTTTTAACGTTCTGAATGCTTCCGCCATCATCAAGCTTATCGAGAGCATCTCTCAACTCGTTAATATTAGCCTTGCCATTCGATGCTTCTTTAGCCATTAACTCTAATGCGCGTTCCATGTCCTTACTCGAGGCTTTACCATTTTTGATAGAATCCGTCAGCTTATCGCCTAGAACGTGTCTATACGCTTCAACATCTTTTCCAGTAGCTGTGAAGAATCGAGATAATCTTTCTGTGGATTTCCCGAGATTCTCTTGTTCCTTATTCAGATTAGTTAACTGCGTCTTGTAATGCGTTAACGTGCTCTCAGTAGTCTCAATCTCACGTTTAAATGCTCGATAGTTTTCTTCACCGATTTTTCCAGCCTTAAACTGTTCTTCAACTTCGGCTTGAGCATTCTTTAAAGTCGTTAATTTTTCTTTTGTATTTTCAATTTGCTTAGTTAAAAGCGTTTGTTTTTGAGTGATTAATTCGATGCTGGCAGGATTAAATTTCAAAGCCTTATCCACTTGCCTCATCTCGCTAGCTGTACTCTTAGCTACCGTGTTAGCTTTTTTCAAAGCTTGCTCAAGTGGTTGAATATTTCCTTGCAATTCGATTGTAATACCTTTGATGTTTCCAGCCATTTTTTTCACCCCTCTCTAAATTAAAAAGGCTACTGAAACCAGTAGCCTAGAAATTATCAATATCTTCCTGTGTCGCTTTTCGCGTTTTCTTTTTATTCTTCGATTGAGAATGAAGATCAACATAATCAGTTTGGAAATCTAATGCTCCTCCGACTGTTAAATACTTTAGTTCATCAATCGATAGTCCGCTTTCCTTGCAGCACAGAATGAATGATTCAACTGTGAATGTCTCTTCACTAGCGTCCTCGCTCGAATCTACTTTTTTTTAGTCACGAATGAAGCCTCGATTAAAGCAACGATGCTTGTAACGATACTTTCAAATGTTAATTCTGAATATTCGTTGTAGAATTCTAAAAAGTTTGGAATCTGTGAATTTGCAGTGAAAGCGAAAATCCAAAAGAAACGATAGAACAATTCTGTGTCAAATGCTTGAACAGAATCTTCTGATAGATTTTCCATAGAAAATTCTTTTTTGCCTTTAAAAATTCGTGCTAGTGCAAATAATTCTTGAAAGAAATCTTTATTAAATTGTTTCTTATACGCTAGAGGAGTAAATGCATTACTCTCTAGCGCGATTTGCTTTTCTCCAACTTCAATAGTTTTCTTCATTATGATCTCCTTAGTTTAATGCTTGTTTAACTTCATCAAAGAACTTGTTGTAAACTTCATCAGAAGTGTTCAAGTTTGTCTTATATCGAATAGCTTTATCCGTAGAACGAGGGCTTGCTGTGAATTCTAGTTCTACTGTATTTACATCAGCTCCATTTTTTGTTTTTGTTCCAAATTTAGGACGTTTAACAACTACTTGAGGCAAACAGAATCGTGTCGCGTGTTTATCCCCTTCCATTTGGAATAGCAGTGCGATTGGATTACTTTGAGATGTGCTCTTTTCTACAGTTAGATCTCCTTTATTTTCTAGACCGTTAACATATTCTGAGAATGATTCTGTAACATTATAGAACGTCATTTTGCCTGTATATCCTTCGTTAGACTCGGATACATAGTAGTCAATATTATCAGCTTTTAATTTGATTTCTGTACTAACTGGATTTAATTCTAAATCTACAGCTCCAGCCATTTTTTCAGGCTTAGTATAAGTAATTGTTCCAGTAGGACTTTTAGTAACTTTCCCCCAGTGAACATTTTCTAAACCAAATGTGATCGTATTTTCAACTTTTGTTGGTGTTTGTGTTTGTTCTGCACCCATTTATAAATCTCTCCTTATAGTGTAATTTGATATGCTAGCATATACATTCTTTCATCTTTTAAATAAGTTTCCTGGAATGTATACGTTAACTTGTTTGTGTCGAATAATTGTTTCAATTTATCTTCTAATGATAAGTCTTTAAATTCTGAATAGACTTCTACAATCACATCTTTACTTATGTGCCAAGTGAAATTATCTGCGTTAGCATGTTGTTCTGATGGATTATAATAGATAATATAAGGAAGGTCAGGAGCTTGTCCTTCCTGGAACATATAATATTGAACAGGTAGTTGTAGAGTTTTTAGCTGTGTATATAGTTTCTGCAGTGTCATCATTTAGCTTCCTAACCTCCTTCTTATTTCAGATTCAAATTTTTTAATAACTTCGTTTTCAATTTCTTTGATATGTGGTTGAGCTCCGACATTTCGCCCTCCATTCCTTCGGGCGTGTCCAAACTCAAGTAAGTGTGCTTTTCGATATTCTTTTGGTTGATAGATTATACGCTCTCCACGCTTATTCAATTTACTATCCCAGTCATTGGCATAGCCTCCAGTACGTCTTGGAGATGCTCCTCTTAATTTAGAAACAGTATCGTCTGCTAAATCATCAACGATATCTCCTATTTCTTGAGCGACTTCTTGATTGAAATTTGATAAAGCTTTTGCAATTTCTGATTCGAGATTAAAGCTCATACTTCTCTCCAACCAATTCTTCACATTGCAGCTCAGTGAATTCTCCGTTTTCTGGCTTGAATGCTCTTCGGATAACATACTTGATGCCATCACATTCTAAGAAAGATTCGTGTTCGTACTCGAACCATCTTACTTGAACCACGAATACTGGCTTATATCCAAATTGAGCGCCATAAAATAGCATTGCATTTGTTACGCTTTTTTCAGTCGCAAGAATCTTTCGTTTAATCAATTCAACGATTGGATTCCCGATTTCATCCGTTCCATTAATTCTCTTTTTGATTAAGACAATCTCCTTATTCCACATCCACATCACTCCTTAAATTTTCTAGTAGTAGATTATGAAGTCGATACTGTAAATGTTTAGGCATAAGAATATTATTATCACGATTATCGTATCTAAACGCTGCATAGTCGATTAAGAAATCCATATGATCATATCGATTAGTATCAAGTTTAATCTTTTTTTGTTTTTTAATTTCATCTTGAACAGATAAAATCAAATGATTTAAATACTCATCTCTAAATCTTCCACTAATTCCGAGTTTAGCCTTCAATAGAGCTAGTATCTCTGTTTGCTCCATTATCATCTCCTCCTAACGGTTTGATGAAAATAACTCCAGCACTATTGTCTCTAGTTGATAATTCTGCTAGTCGTGTTTTACTGACTTTGCCTTGGAAAGGGAAAACATCTCCAATAGCATATAAACGACCATTCGGAAATTCTTCCGAACAGTCGTTTACATCAGCAAATGCACGAATTACTTCGTACGTCATAGTCTACTCCTACACAGCGTCAGTGTATGTTACGAATACACCTGAATCTTTGTCAGTTGCTTTTGTATCAAAGCGTGAGAATAGTCCTAGGGTTTCTCCATATAATTCATGTGGAGTCCAACGTACCGTTGTTTGTGTTCTGTCAAATAATGTTACGAATTCAAAAGCATCACCAATAAATGCTTTCATTTCGCCTTCACTACCTAACAATTCATCTGGAATAGGGAAAATAATTTTATTTTTAAATTTATAACCTGTTGGAGATGTTGGATCAGGCTGTAACATATAACGGCCTTGTTTGTCTTTCACTTTGTCTAATGCAGCGAACATTGAATCCGTCACAACTAAGATGACATCATATACTGATGAAACTTTCTTGTTAATAATATCTTTTAATCCATCGAATCCACTCGCGCTTTCTGGTTTTGCAGTTTTAAAGATTTCTGCAATTGCATAGTTTTTAGTGTTTACATCTTGGTTTGCAGCATCTTCTTCAACTAATCCCATAATGTCATAAGCAGCATCGTCAATCATCTCTTGCGAAACTGATAATTGGCCACGATATGTTTTTACAGACCAGTCGATTGGAGTTACTTTTGGTTTTCCTAATTCAGGATTTTTTTCTAACTCTTCTACAGTGTTCATTTTATTTTTAGATTTGCTAATTACTGCATATTTACCAGAAGTTGAATTTACTTTAACCACTCGTACTAATTTTGATAAATCTACATTACGTGTTTTTTGAAGTTGCGGTTTCAACACTTCAACAGGAATTAATGCTCCTCCATCCACAATTTTTAATCCGTCACTTTTTTCTCCTTTTGTACGGATATAATCATTTAATGCTTTTCGTGTTTCGACTTTATTAATGTTTTCCATATTTCTTTTATTCTCCTTTTCTGGTTCCTTTTCTTCTAGTTCCTGTAATTCTGTTTCTAGATCAGAAATTTCTTTTTCTAATTTTTCTTTTTCTTGTTTTTTAGTGTCTAACTCGCTTTGAATTTCTTCGATTTGAGTTTCTACATCATTTAGATCTTCTTCAGTTTCAACAGCTTCAATAGCTGACTCGATTTCTTCTGAACGTTTCATTAATGTTTCTAATTCAGAATTAATCGTTTCTAACGACTTGTTACGCATAGCGATTTTTTGTTTGATTAGTAATCCTTTATTTTTCATTTTTTAATTTCTCCTTCAATAATTTTTTCCTAGCGTTTAACGCATCCTTTTTGTAATCTTCAAAGCTTTTCTTTCTGGCAGAAATTTCAGTTTGTGGATAAGCTGGGAATGTACATGGACTTACTTCTAGTAATTCTAAATCCGTAACTATTTTTAGAATTGTTCCATCTTTTTTTTCAACCATTTCAAATCCTAATTCGAAGAATCCAAAGCTACACCCATTTACATCTTGTCTTTCGATTCTAGCGTGCGCTCCTACTGCATCAGGGTCGGCATTGTTGATTTCGCAAACTCCAAACAATCCAATGTCGTCAGATTTCAGTTTTAAAGTTTCATTTCCTGTTCTTCCTAAACAGATATTTGAGTCATGGTTAAATAAAGCACGTACATCCGGATTTCTGTCTAAAGCTTTCTCAACTGCTTCTTTTTCAATTAATTCGTAAAACCCTTCCCACAATTCAGTTTCTACACCATACTTAATGAAGTAACCTTCAATGAATCGTTTCCCTCCTTCATCGCTTCGAGTTTTAAAATTAGTAGAAAGGTAGCTTTCTCGTTTAAGCATCATTCTCACCACCTTTCAACTTTTTTTGTTTATCTAAATCATCTTGATTTAAATAGTTTTCCAGCACAATAATATTTTCCATTTCTGGATCTGGAGCTAATCCAACCCAGTCTCGAAGTTCGTTTCTGCGCATGGCTGCTAACTGAACCATTTGACTTCCTGCTGAAACCAGTTCAGTAATGTTGTATGAATATAGCGAACGTGGATTCAATCTGAAATATCTTTTTGGACTAATTAATAAATCCCTTGTTAATGCCTGTGCTATGATTTGAGCAATTGATAAAATTCTTGTATTAATGAACGTGTTATATTCCTCTTTGTTAAATGTACCTACACCCAAGAAAAAAGCAGGAACACCCATTAATCCAGCAATCGTCTTCTTATCAATTTCAACAGATTCGTTAATTGCAATATCTTTTAAGGTAAGTGGCTTAACTTGGTCAACCTTCATCATTTCTGCAGGGATAATCCAAGGTTCACCAGCGTTTGTTGTTTTTAAATAACTCTTTATGATTGCGTTTCGTCCTTTTTCGTTTGCTAGTTCTTCAGAATCACCACTGACACTGACTACAACACTAGGAACGTTTTTATTACGCATAAAACTATTTTTTGTTTTAGTAGCTTGTGTAAGATTTTCTACAATATCTTTTAAAGCTATTCTATAACCAGTCCCAATATGTGCTCTTTGTGAATCTGGATTTATTGTAAAATGCACTACTTCATCTGGATTTAATCGTATTTGCCCGTAACGAATATAATATTCACCATTATCCTCATCTATAAACTCAACACTTCTCATGTTCAATGGCATTAGTTCTCCAATAAAATCCGTTCCTCTAATTAATCCAACATGGACTACTGCATTACCATCACCATCAAGTAATAGATCTTTAACGATTCTATAAACCCAAGTCTTACGAGTCATATACTTATAAGGATTGATATCAATTTTTCGAGCTAATTCATCTCTAACTCTAACATCTCCCTTATCAGTATTTTCCATCAACTGAATCGTCATATTAGATACTAAATCCGCGATTTTATCCACAGCGATAAGCACATCTGGATGTTTATTTAACGGAATGTATCCATCATCTCTTGATATTAACTCTCTCCACTCATACGGATTTACAAATCCGACTGGTGGTGAAGCTGTTTTATTTCTTTTATTCCAAAAATCGAATAATCCCATTTTTAATCTCCCTTCAGTCCAAAGAAATCTTTTGCACGACTTGCTTTGCTATCACTTTCTTCTAGCATTTGGACAGTTGCGAAAACAGTTGCGTCAAAAATATCAATACGCTGTGTGCCTCCGTCACCGTCAGCCTTCTCATATTGAATCATGTCGTCCGTTTTCTCAATTGCTCGAACGTTCCCAACGCAGTATTCAAAAGCCTCACTATGTGCATAGTAGAATTCTTTGTTTTTTACTTTCATTTCAATTCGTCTAAAGCCTTCCGATTTCTTCCAGAAATATTGAGGTTGGTCAACCATTCTGAATTTATTCTTTTTCATCTTACTAACGAATTCTCTACCAAATTTTCTATCGAAGCCCACGCTTCTGATATTAAATCCAAGCTGTCTCATTTGAATGAACCATTTAACAACATCGTCATACAATACTGTTTTAGTGTTGCTCATCGTAAGCCAGCCATCATCCTTCCATCCAAACAATGGAATTCCATCGTCTTCCGCCTTTTCCTTTGCGGACGCAATTGGAAAGAATGCGTGTGTTATTGCAATGTCTATTTTCTTTCCTTCAAATTCATATTCACCAACGAGGGCTGATGCAGTTAAGTCATGCATTTTAGATAAGTCAGCACCGCCATACCACTTAATAGGCAACTTAGCCAGTTCTTCAATTGTCCAATTGAACTGCTCATCACTTGCAATGAACTCATCTACATTGAAGTAAGTATTCATCGAGTTAGTAAACACGTTCAATGTTGTGTTGAAGAATTCCATTCGCGTTTGTGGATCATTAAGCGCCATCTCAGCTTCAGCTCTTAATTCTTCAATAGTCACTGTCACACCACATGACGGATTAGCCATTCTTAATGTTTTATCTGACATGTAATCAATAGGCATTCCGTCTTTATCCTCGTTTGCCTTACAAATGAAAATAAACAATTCGTCATTCTCAATACTTTGTTCCAGAACTTTCTTACAATACTTCAAGCGATTAGCTAAGAATCCATTTGGAATGTCTCCGGCCGTACTAATAATAAATAACAACTTATTACGATAAGCACTTAATGTCTTCTTCATCTTCCCGTACTTCTTGGAACTACGCATCGTGTGCGCCTCATCTAATATGATGAAGTTTCCATTCAATGCATCTAATCGAGATTCGTCATTAGCAAGTGCTTGTACAAAGAAAGAGCCTTCCTTACCAAACTCGCCAGTAATGGAATGCTCTGAATTATTATCTTTAATACTGATATGTTTATCATGCCAACGGTCTACATTAAATCGCATAAAACCAAACGCTTCTAGCGATTGTCTAATTCCTGCTGCTACGATGTAGCACTTAGACGAACTCTTACGTTCCATTAGTGATCTACATAGAGCAAGTGAAGCTGTGAAAGCTGTCTTCCCTTGTTTTCGAGGGATAAAAACTAACGATTCTTTAAATCTAGTTTCTACAGTACCTGTCTTGTAAAATCCAATAAGATTAACAACAACGAACATTTGCCATTCTTGTAATTTCATTGGAGCGTTACGCAGGCTTACTGCACTAACGTCTTCTCCTTGATAATGAACTATTACGTTTTCGATGAAGTTAACAGCAACATTAATGTCATCCTCGTTTAGATAGAATTTTGGATTTTCTAAATCTCTTAAAAATCGTTTTGCTTCAAGTATCTTTTCTTCACAGGAATCTATTTTTCCATCAATGACATCATTCGCATAATTGATAGCTCTCTGAACGTATGGATTCATCGCTTACCACCAAGTTTGTTCATAATATCAATAATGGACGAATCAGAATCTTGAGCTATAATCTCTCCTAACGATTTTGGATTCAGCATTAATCTGTCTGAGTATGTTAAAATGTCACGTCTTAGAGTCTCCATAACATTAACAAGAGGGATTTTTCTGTAATTTTCAGCTCCAGCCTTGTTCACATATATTTCTGCCACTTCGTAATCACGTTCAGCGTGCTCTTTTTCATACTTCATATACTGAAATAACAATCCAGCATAAATACTAATTAAGTCCGCATACTCTTTGCGATAAGTACCTAAACTTTTCATTTTCTTTTCTGTTGCTTTTTCAATTGTTTTCTTTGTAATTGGCCTTGCCAAAAGTCGTCCTCCTTCCCGATACAGCCTAGATTTTATCCCCTTTTTTCAAATTTACCGCGCGGTTGGAAAAAGTTCCTTTCCTCGGTTTCCGAAGCTCAAAAAATTTTTAATGAAAAGGTGGCGGGGATGAATAGAATTTTTCAAATTCGCGTTTTTTTCGTTTTTGCCATTCTTTTCCTTTTTTCGTAATTTCGTCCGTAGTACGATTATGCATCTTGTTGTGTTGAATGTTCGACAGCGCCACAAGATTCCAAGCTACGAACTCTAACTCTGGATATTCCCTGACAGGATATATGTGATGAACCATTTCTGCCGGAACTGATTTTCCAAATCGCAAAGACTCTTGACATCTATATCCGTCACGAGCCATGACAAAATTTCTCAACCTTTTCCATCGAGATGTATTCAATGTTTTTCTAGCCATCTCATGCTCCTCTCTTAGGAATTATTCCCTTTGAATTAAACATATCTTATATTCTGTTTAGTTCGCATTTCTTATTTTTTTATTGCTGTAATAAGCTTTCTTTAAGTTCTCAAAAATGAACTAACACTTTTCTCATTATGTTTAGTTGGATGTTATAAACCAAAATTAGTCATTACTTTATCTTGTTGGTCTTGACGAATACCAATATATTTTAATGTAATTGCTGGACTTGAATGGTTAAACAGTTCCATCAATGTAGCTACATCTTTGTTCTTTTTGTACTGGTGATAACCAAATGTCTTTCTCATTGTATGAGTTCCTACGTTATCAATTCCACATTCGTCTGCTGCAATCTTAATGATCAGATAAGCAGTACATCTACTAATGTGTTGGTTCTTTCCATTTCTACTTTGGAATAGATAGTGATGTAGAGGCTTACCTTTCACGTACTCTCGTAATTCTTTTTTTAATACTGGAGTCATCTTTCGCTTTAAAGGTTTGCCTGTTTTTAATTCTTTCGTTTTAATGTACCAACCTTGAACATCCTTAACCCTTAAATTAATGATGTCGCTAATTCGTAAACCTGAGTTAATCCCTAAGAGAAACAGCATGTAGTTTCTTTCGCTCCAGTCTCTTAAGTAGTCTTTCATTGCTTGTATATCATCTTTATCTCTGATTGGTTCTACATAGTTCATGTTTCTCTCCTTTCTCCATAAGAAAGAGCGTACTGCAATAGTACGCTCTCAACAGTTAAGGTTGGGTATTTTATTGGGAAATTACCGCTGACGGAATCGAACCGTCATACAACCACTACGGCACTGTTAAGACTCGTCTACATTCTCAACGTATATACACCTTTTTCAAGACTGGCTCCGGAATCATGTTTCCGCATGGTTTCCTTTTATTCACACTTTCTTACAATACATATTTTAATATATATTGCTTTTGTATTTTTATAATCTTTTTTTAGTAAATTCTACAATTTTTTAATTCTCATATTTATCTACACCCAAAGCGTAAGATAGTAACCTTATCCCTTCTACTCTAAAGTCTCTGATTCTGAATTCACTATAATTCATTTCCAAACCGATTTTAATATCACTTTGTTCTTGTATTAATGAACGATATATGACTAACCTGTTAGTGGCTGGCAATTGATTCAATGCATCGTTTACAAGGTCTACAAATTCTTTGTGCCTTTTCCCATGTGTATCTGCCCACAATGCAGCATCTTCAGTTGATGAATGAAATTGATTAGTGAAGCTTGGTGGAACAATGGTGTATTGTGGTGTAATTCGTGGTTCACTTTTTAAGTAAAGTTTATTTAATGAATTTTTATACTTAGCTATTACTCTCATTACAGCTTTTTTGGTAGCTTTATAATCAAGTTCCGGATAATCAAATAATTCTATACTTTCCAAGTATTTACACCTTCCTTTTTTAGAATGGTAAATCGTCATCATTAACTTCTCCAAATTGAACTTGTTCTACATTTCCAATTGGCTCTTGTTGTCTACCTTCTGTCACTGCTTTGGATTCTAGTAATGAAAAGTTTTCTACTAGCACTTCTGTTATATATACTTTTTTTCCTTCGTAGTTTTCATAATTTCTTGTTTGTAATCTTCCTTCAACTCCTAATAATGAGCCTTTTTTAGTAAAGTTTGAAAGATTCACTGCCGACTTTCTCCAAATCACACAATTAATGAAATCTGTTTCCTTTTCTCCTGCTTGATTTTTATAAGTTCTATCAATCGCTAATGAGAAGGAACCAAAAGCAGTTCCGTTTTGTGTATATCTTAAATCTACCGGTCTAGTTAATCTTCCTACTAAACATACATTGTTAATCATATTTTAAACCCCCAAATATTGTTCATGAGCTTTCAAGTCACTTTTAAGAATTTTATTTACACGTTTTAATTCTTTAAAAGCCTGTGCTGCCATTGCCTTAATTCCGTTTCTTCTTGCTTCATCAGTCACCGGAATAAAATAGCCTGTTCTACCATTTCTTTCCCCAATAATCACAATATCAAAATCATTTACAAGGACATCAATTATCTTTTTAACCCGTCTTTCTGAAAGCTTAGTAATTCTCATAATGTCAACCCTGTTAATTCTTTTAGTATCACTATTTGGAATTAATCTTAATACTGCTCTTTCATCCGACCCTAATCGTTTCATGTTTATTTATTCCCCTTTTCTAATTCTTCCAATCTATCCGGATTGTAGCCTGCCCACGCATTATCAAAATTATCATCAAGGACTACTACTGGCATGCCTTTAAATCCGTATGATTTGATTTTCTCTAATGCACCTTCAGTTTCAAATACATCAACTGTTTTAAATTTAATTTTATGCTGATCTAAATACATCTTAGTCATCTCACATTGTATGCAAGATGGTTTACTATATACTGTTACTTTCATGTTACCCCCGCATTTTGTCCACAGTCCGTCTATACAAAGTAGATGGCACTGCGTTTGTTTTTCGTGAACTCGAACAACATTTGTCCGTATTCGCTAATATCATATCCATAAGTACTATCATAGCTTGATGGCTTACTTGGGCTTTGTAATTGGTACCATGTAAGCCCTGCAAAGGATAGTGATTTTTCATGGTGAAAATGTCCTGTAATTAAATACCGTGATTGGCTTTCTCCCCACTCCTTGCTAAATTTGGCAGTAATCACTTGATGCAGTCTTTCCGGATTTTTAATCTTATCTCCATGATGTAGAAAGATTGAATGTGGCCCCAGTCTAGCATGTTTATATTCATCAAATTTTAAATCAAATTTGATTTGTGTATATAGCTTTTGTAATGCTTTTACAAATACAAAATCTGTGGAAGGTGCGTGGTTACCTTTTAAATAAACCAATGTTACCTTTCTGCTATTCTCTAGTGCTAAATCTAGCAGTGGTAGGATGAAATTAAATCCATCTTCAATGCTTGCATCAAAATCAACTTCATCAATCCGTGTTCCTTTTTCAGTAGTGTTCAACAGATTATCCACATGGAAGTAATCACCGTGCAATGTAATTAAAATTTCTTCATATCTGTTCAATATTCTATCTGCAATTTCACGTTGTAATGCAGCATAGTCATATTTAGAATTCAATCCAAAGTGCATATCTGATAATGGAATCAATAGATATTCTTCTGGTATTTCTTCACACGATAACTCTATTTTTCGTGGTTTTAATTTACTTAGAACTCTTTCAATATCTTCTGCAGTTATTTCCGGTTCTTTTCTAACCGCTACAATCTTTGATTGGTAATTGTAATATGTTGAGCCTGCAATAGGTGTAGTCCATTCGTTTGATGTGATAGATTTTAATTTAAAAATCTTTGGATCAAACCCATGTAATCTTAGAAGTTCTTCATCCGTGAATACTTTCTTATTCTTCCTTCCAATTTTGATTTCTGAACCAATTGAACCATCCGATTTGATATCCTTCTTTTGATATCTAGTTTCATTTTGTTTAGTACTGGGATTTGCTTGTTGAATTTCCGGATATCTTGGATGCCTTCTACATCTAATCCGTATTCTTTCAATTGCTTGTAAATCGTTAAAACCCATTTTTTGCGCAACTTCTGGCCATGAGTAGCCTTCAAGTTTCAAATCAATAGCCTTATCTACATCAATTTCCGTCATCTAATCACACTCACAATCAATAAATAATTTTTTAATTGCATCACCAAACAATTCAATAGCACGTTGGGCATCTTCATAATTTTTAAAGTAGCCGAAAAGTATGAATGCGTTAACCGTACAAATATAATTAACGTCTATTTTACCACTCCTTTTTTCTATAAAGTATTTATTGTCATGAATAGTGAAATCGGGTTCCCATCCATCGTTGCACTCATCACGAAATGCATTAAATAGTGTGAGTAATCTTCTGCGTTCTGCTTCTAGTTCGGCTGATTGTTTTGTTGAAAAGGTATTTCCACTGTAAAATCTGTTCATATCAGCTTTATGGCAAAACCAGTTAGATCTAACCACTATTCCATCATCAGAAATAAACCAGTAGTAATCCCCATATTGATACGGGCAATCCATGTCCCAGTATTTTTTATTTTTTGCTTTGCTTTCTAAACTGAACATTTCTCCCAATATTTTATTTACGTTTTCACTAAATTGATTTAGTGCATTTGATATTTCTTTTGCCATTTTTTCATGTTGTTCCGTCATTCTTATTCTCCTTTTACAAATCCACTAAATAATCAATGGAATAATCATCCACTAACAATCCAAGCTTCATTCCTTGGAAAAAGGCTTTTTGTTCTTCTTCCGTCTTAAATTCTAGTTTTTCAAGTTGAAATATTTCTCTTACTTCTTGCAATCGTTCTTCTGTGCATCCATCTTTTAATATATCTTCTACTAACCCAACAATGTCTGATATAAATATCATTCAGTTATCCTCCTAATTCTGGATTGATTGCTTCAAAATAGAAATCGTCATATTCTTTTGTTTCGTTTCTTGTAATTTCACCATCGATGATAGCGATGTACTGTTCAAACTCCATTCCTTTTTCACTTGCAAAAATATTAAAATCTAGATTGTATTTTTTACTTAACTTTTCAAACAAATCTTCTTCAATTCCCCACGCTTGTTTGATGTTTAACGTTACGTACGTTGGGGATTTATTTGTATCCGAGTACACATAGATTTCAATTCTGTTTTGTTCTATGAAACATCGTGAGCTATCTTTTAAATAAAGAAAGCTTTTATCTGCTTCTAATGCATAAACATAACAATATCCGATAAACTCCATTTTTATGTTTTCTGTTTTTGGTTTTTCAAAAAGTTTAGACTGATACACTTTTAAAATTTCGTTTTCTAAAAATGCAATAACATCCTTTTTCTTACCCCTAATCTTTAAATTTCCTTCACACCAATTTGGCATCACTTAACATCCCTTTCTATCAATGCACCTTTGTGTATTTTTATGATTACGTAAAATTCATCGCTATCTACATCAACTTCAATATCTCTAAAATCGAAATGCCCGATTAAATCGTATATTGCATCCTTTCTTTTTCTTGCTGCTAAGTTCCGTTCAATCTGCCATTTGATGTTTGCTTTTCTTTCTTGTTCTATTTTCTTCAACGCTTGTTCATAAGGCGTACCTTCACGCTTTAATTTGTATAAATTCAGCACACACCAAAGCAAAAAGATTAGGCAAATACTGATCAATATCATGTCAGTGCGAAGTGGGTGTTTGATTATAAAATCTAGTATGAACATTTAATCATCCTCCTATCATTTCTAACGATTCATTCCATCTTTGATTTAATTCATTTCTAATCTTTTTGATGTTTGGTAATTCTCTTGCTTTTTCCGTAGTAAACCAACCCCAATGATATATATTATCTTCTTCATATCTAACGTATGTTGACTGAATCAACCCTTCTTTTTTTAACTTCCTTATTTCTTTTTGGTAAGTTTGTTCGTCAATTTTAAGTGAATTCATGATTATACTTTTACTAGCTGGGAAGCCATAAGATAAATCAAAATCAAACTCTTCTTTTGCTATAAACTCAAGTAGTTCCATTTAATCACCATCTATGAATGTAGTAACCAGCAATTGCATCTAACATCAATAATCCTTCATGTGGGTTTTCTTTCCTTTGAGACCAATAATTGTCTCTATCCCCTGTATAAGTAAATTTAAGATATTTCCCATACTCAATACTGTATTCCCTTAAACCATTGAAAACATATTCTTTTTCATTTTTTAAAAGTAGAATTAGTTTCATTTAATATCCCCTTCTTCAATCAACCAATCAATATTTTTCCTAGCTTTCTTTAAATCTTCCATACCGTTTTTTTCTGCATATCGTAATAAATATTCCACCGCGCTACACCACCGATGCGCTTCCATACCGCTTTTGTTTTTAACAAAGTTTTCAAGTATTTCTTTAACTTCTAATCCTTTGCTTCCAACATAGTGACTTGGTTTGTTTACTGCTTCTTTAATCCGTGCGTTTTCTTGTAAATCCATCGCTATACCCCTTTCACAAAAACACCATCAATCACTTTTCCTTTTCTATCCTTGATTTGATGATATGCACTTTCTAAACAGTCTAAGAAGTTCAAATTGCGCTGCATGCAGTAACCAATTAAAACAACAGTGATATCACCTACTGCATCAATTTCTTCTGCTCTATCGTGATTCTTGTATGCTTGTTTCAATTCCAATACTTCTTCTTGTAGCTTAATTAATTGACCGCTCCCATCTAGCGTTTGCATATTTCTATCTACAAACCATTTTTCAACCAGTCTTAATAATTCTTCTCTTTCAATTCTCTTTTGATGAATTGGATCATTTAAATTCATGCCATCTTAACTCCTTCAAAATATGCTTTTAAATTGTCTGTAATCTTCTTTCTAGTGCTTGGAAATAATTTGTATGGATTGTTTAAAAACTTATTCAACGTGCTAACCTTCACTTTTAAAATGTCTTTCTGCATGTGGTAGAAGTTGTTAGATGATGTTCCAATCATCTTTTCTATTTCATCGCGTGCCATTAACAATTGAATGTTATAATCGTTAACTTCCACAAACATCAAACTTGCATCCGGTTTGATTGGTTCAAACGGTTTGGGTCCTGCTTGAATTAATGTGACTGTTCCTAACACGTTGTTTTTATGTTTAAACTCAAATGCTTTTTCATACGATATAAATTCCAACGCTTGATGTTGATTCTTACAAAATTTCAATGTTTTCTTTGGATGCTTTTTATCTAAATAACCTTCCATATATGAATAATCTTTAAACCCTTGGAAGTACATCCCGTTGTGCTTAATTACAAACATTTGTTTTCCCCTTTTACTCAACTTAACCAAAGTTTTTATTGTATTCTTCTTCAGTCATTTTTCCTGTAATCAATTTTCTTTTATTGCTTAAATAAGCTTCTTTATCACCAGTTGTTTTCAATTCAGAAATGGCTTTGATGATAGATGTGTAGCGTTCCGGATTTTCTTTATAAACCCTTAGTTCTTTTTCCATCGATGTTTCCATCAAGTAACACCCCTTTGTGCGCGTTCTTCATTCTGTTGTCTAAATAACCAATCCGGCAGTGGTTCAACATAGCCTTTAGGTTTGGTTGGATAATTTGAATAATTAGTTTTTGGATTAGAATCTATTTTGTATTCATCATTCCAACACTCTTGATTGAACCATGTTCCGCCTTGCTTGATATATTTAGTTTCAGTCTGATTAGCTTTCACATATTCGATGTATGATTTTAAGCCATTCTGAATTGTAGTGTGTTCAACTCCTTTTTTAATAGCTTTTGAATAAGCCTTAAATGCATCGTTCTTTCTTTCTTTCCTTGGATAAATATCCCACAAAGCATTGAATTGATTTTCTAACAATTTGGCGGATATATTATTAGATTTACTTTCCTTTAATTTACTTTCCTTTTCTTTATTTAATGTTCCACTGTTTTGCCAACCGTTTGGCAACTCTTTTGGCAACTGTTCCGCAACTTCTTTGTCAACTGCTTGACTGCTATCTTGTAAACTAACTTGTAAACTAGGTTGTAAACTATCGTTATATAAAAGATTAATTTTGTAAGCAGTTGCTTTTGTTCCGTTGGATTTGTATTCAATAAAACCCAATTGCTTTAATGTGTTTCTTGCTTTATCAATCCCTTGTCGTGATAATCCGGTGAACAATTCCAAACGCAAATTAGCTACTGTAAACCATTCTTGCTTTCCGCAATCATTATGGACATTTAATAATGCATGCCATAAAATGAATTGACCTGCAGACAATGGATTTGACATTTGTCGCTGATTGAACGCTAAAATTTGTTTCAATAGATTCATCCAAGCAACCCCTTTCTATAAAATTCCCAACTCTTGATTTTGTGTATTTTTATGGTATAATTTATTTAAATCTTGAGTGTGGTGGCTATTTTTAGTCACCATTTTTTATTTCTCTAATAATTCCACTGCAGTATTGAAAGCAGCTTCTAATGTTTTGTGTGTACTTCTGCTTGAATACTTACTTCCTTTCATTTGAACGGATAATAAATATTTTCCGTTTTTAAATTTTACTGAACCAACAATTTCACTATTCTGTATCACATCAAATTCAGTATCATCAAACATATTTTCAATTAGACTTAACATAAAATGGATCATTCTTTCTAATGTATTCTAAACGGTTGTAATTTTGGTTTGCTGCGCCTACCCATAGATGCATGAACGCTATTACACCAATAAGTGCTAATCCTAAATAGCTAAGAAATTTTAAATACTTTTTTATAAAGTTCTTTCTAAAATTTTTCCAATATGTTTTTCTGTTTAGTTTATTAGTACGTTCTATTTCAACTCGTGTCATGCTGTCCTCCTTAAATTTTGTATTTAGCCATGAACTCATCTAAATCTCTAGCATCGTATCGAATTGTTGCGCTTCCGCTTGGCCTTTTAATTACGATTTGTTTCAATCCCATCGATACACACTCATCAAAATCTCTATCGTCGATTCCTCCGATATAGGCTTTTGCCTGCTTCTTGTTTAAGTATCTTTGCTGAGTGTTATTTGTTGGTAATCGTTCCATCGCATTAGCTACGATTTCAACAACCTTGGAATTGAGAGTTGTTTCGAAATCTGCACTTAATAAATTCACTGCTCTTCTCCTCTCTTTTCAACCAATTCATAATCTTCAAGTTTTCTTTTTAGTTTTTGCTTAAAAGTCCATAAAATCATCCAAGATAATCCTGATGAGATGATTGCTATTGTTAATGCGATTTTATTAAAGAAAACAATAGCTATAACTAAAAAAACAAATGCTAGAAAACCTAAACATCCTAATCCGTTAATTAGTTCAGGATTTTCTTTTATAACTTGTTTAGCAATCCTTTTTTCCATATTTTCACCTCCTATTTCATGTTTTTTCATATTGTTGTAACCTTCTTTCAAGCCTATAATTGTGTTGGGGAAAGGAGGTGTTTATATGAATACGCAATTAAACGAATTTTCTAAAGGAACTATTGTTGTGCAGTTTGACCATCAAATTACTATCAAAAGCCACACAAAAACTGCGTTTGTATTTAGCGATAGTACTGATGCTGAACTACCGTTATACATCTTGACTCTTGAAACTAAACATCAAGTTTTAGCATTTCGAAATGATGTTTTTATTGAATCTATTGCGAATGATCCTTACGTAACATTCCGTTCTAACAGCGAATTGATTGACTTAGGTGTAAATTCGAATGGTATTAACGTTTTTCAATTAGTTCCACCAACGTTGAATCAACTTTGATTAAACGCTTGTCTGATTGAATCACTAATCCGTTTTCTGAAAAAATAAAAGTTGGGTTAGTGTTTAGGGTATCTAACAACTCTTTGTTAGGTGCCTTTTTTGATTCCATCTTCTCACCTCCTATCCAATTTCTAAGATCTCTTTAATTTGATTAATTCGCTTATCAGATTTTCTACGGAAATTAATCAAATCATTTAAATACATTCTTGAAATTCCCATCGCTTCAGCTAAATCAGTAGGAGTCCAATCTCTATCGATTAACGCTTTGAGAATTTCTTTTTTTAATGTTTTCTGTTCTTCGTTCATCCTGCACCTCCTATTGCTTATTTTCAATTTATATACGCAAACTTATTGAAATAAATTTGCGTATATGCTATTATGTAAGCGTACAAAATAGACACAACAAAAGAATAGCGTTATATCAGTCTTGCCGGACTTTTTGATTTATCTGCTTTTCGCTTGTTTTGTTCATTAAATTAGCTTACATACTAAGTATAATTGCTTATACGCAAATTGTCAACAGTTTTTTTGCTTAAAAGCAAATATATTTTTTATGTTGCTTTTAGGAGGACATAAAATGAATATTGTAGACAAAATAAGGGCACTATGTTCAGAAAGGACTATAACTATTGCTGAACTAGAACGAAATCTAGGGTTAGGTGCTGGAACAGTTAGTAGATGGGATGCTCGTGTTCCTGGTATTGATAAGGTTCAGAAAGTTGCAGAGTATTTTGATGTATCTACAGATTATTTGCTAGGTCGTTCTGATGTGCCTAAGTGGGCAAACAATGATGATATTATTATCTTCGACCAAGCGTTAAAACGTAATAGTGTTATCATGTCTTATGATGGTATTGAATTATCTGAAGAAGATAAATTGAAACTAGAAGGTATGATAAAAGCAATGCTTTGGGAGAAAATTCAAGAAAATAAAGGTGGGAATTAATTGAAAGTAACTGAGTTAGTTAAACGACACAAAACGGCTAATCCGTTTATCATAGCTGAGTATGAAAATATCGAAGTGAGATTTGTGCCGTTACCTAGCAATTTACAAGGGTTAATGTTATCAACTCCAAATGATAAACCTATGATTTGGATTAACGATAGCATTCGTGATAGTAATCTTAAATATTTAGTAATGGCTCATGAGTTAAAACACGCGTTAGATCATTACGGATTAGATGGATTCTATACGGCTGCATACAATGGCAAGGGGAAACTAGAACGAGAGGCAGAGATATTTGCCACAGAACTAATGTTGCTATTGTACAAGGAGCAATATGAGGCTATTCCAGAAACGTTTGATATATTTCAATCTGTGTATGGAATTAAAGAAGAAATGCGGGAGATAATCTAATAAAAAATACCACACTGGCTTCTTGGCGGATGCAGTGCGGTATGCTTCAAAAATCACCCTAAAATAGGGCTATTTGTTATGCCTTATTTTACCACATTGAGAAAGGACGGTAAAGATATGGCTAGGAAAAGAATCGATGATAGAATCAAGCCTTATAAGAAGAAAGACGGACAAGTCTATTATCAATTTAAAATCTATTGTGGCACTAATCCTAAGACTGGGAAGAAACAGTATACTACTAGACGTGGATTTGAATCGGTCTTAGCAGCAACTACTGCACTTCAACGTCTTGAAGTTGAGTTAATGGATACTGGATTGGTCGTTAAACAGAAATTCACTTACAGAGAACTGTATAACGAATGGTTAGTAACGTATCAGAAACGCGTAAGACCTAGCACGTTCCAAGCTACTGTGACTTATTTTAAAAAGCACATACTGCCTGCGTTTGGTGATTACTACATCGATACAATTACCATCCAAGATTGCCAGGCTCAAGTGAATAGATGGTATATGAACTATCCTAAGAGTACTCAGTCCTATAAGATATACGCTCAAATGATATTTAAGTACGCTCAGAAGTTGAATCTTATTGAAAAGAATCCTATGAGCTTGGTAGATTTACCAAAGTCTGATGATTTTAAAGACGATAAATTGAAATATTATGATCGTGACACTCTAATCCAATTTCTTGATTACATTGAACCGTTTAAAGAAGTGCATACATTCTTTTATCTGCTTAGCTATACTGGATTACGATGTGGAGAAGCATTTGCCCTCACTTGGAATGATATAGACTTTAAAAACCATTCTATTTGCGTAAATAAGACGGTAGCACGCTCGATGGAAGATAAATATATATCACAGACCAAGACTAAGAACGGAATGCGTACAATACGGATAAATGGAAGCCTAGAGCGATTGCTGAATGAATGGAAAGAATTATCCGGAAATGAAATGTATGTATTTCAGAACCGCAATAACTCGTTCTATTCGTCCAATACAGCCGTGTACTGGCTGAATCAGATACTAGAAGGCACTAACTTTCCTAGAATCACTCCTCACGGATTCAGACACACTCACGCGTCATTATTAGCAGAAGCAGGAGCAGACTTAAAAGATATTCAAGACAGATTAGGTCATGGAGATATACAGACAACTGCGAATATATATACACACGTTACAAACAATAAAAAAGATAACACGATTGATAAATTTGATAGATTGATGTCTATAGAAGGTCAAAAGGATAGTCAATCACTAAAAACGGAAAATAAAAAAACCACGAAACCGTTGATATAACAGGCTTCGTGGAAAAAAGGATTAGAAATATTTATTTGGGAGGATAAATATTCTCTTTGGGAA
>ERZ772920.218-NODE-218-length-33882-cov-2.993378_pt1 | contig 33882 bp, 32 predicted proteins | sample MGYA00511469_ERZ772920 | MGnify/ENA primary metagenome ERZ772920 (study PRJEB29015, sample SAMEA2738069) | human oral metagenome | biome: human oral; feature: human-associated habitat; material: saliva | place: China | collected 2216 ... | reverse complement strand
ATAAGATTGCTTGACCCTCCTTTGCATGAGTTTTTGCCGCACACCAAGGAAGAGATCGCAGATCTTTCCAAGAAGATAGGCGTTGATGAAGCAAAGCTTGCAAGCAAGGTGGAGGAATTACATGAGTTTAATCCGATGCTTGGTCACAGAGGATGTAGGCTCGCTGTAACATATCCTGAAATTGCAAGGATGCAGACACGTGCGATCATAACGGCTGCACTTGATGTAGCACAATCTGAAGGTTATGACATCGTTCCTGAGATAATGATTCCGCTTGTAGGATCCGAAAAGGAACTTGCTGATGTAAAGGCGACTGTTGTAGAGGAAGTCAAGAAGTGCTTTGCAGAAAAGGGTAGAGAGCTCAAGTATATGGTAGGTACTATGATAGAAATACCGAGAGCGGCACTTACTGCAGATGAAATTGCAAAGGAAGCTGAGTTCTTCTCGTTCGGTACCAACGATCTCACGCAGATGGGATTCGGATTTTCACGAGATGATACAGGAAAGATCATTAAGGAATACGTGGATAAAGGTATCCTTGAGCAGGATCCGTTCCAGACGCTTGATACCGTGGGCATAGGCAAGCTTGTGAAGATGGCTGTAGAGCTTGGGAGATCTACAAGACCTGATATCAAACTCGGTATTTGCGGAGAACATGGCGGAGATCCTAAGTCTGTAGAATTTTGTCATGAAGTAGGTTTGGATTATGTATCATGTTCACCGTTTAGAGTACCTATAGCAAGGCTGGCAGCAGCTCAAGCAAGCATTAAGGAAAAAGCGTAATAGGATGACTCGGAAAATGATAAAACTCAGCCCCTGAAAAGGGGCTGATTTTATGTGTAAATTAAGCAACAGAATTATTAATATAGCCTTCCTTTTATAGGGGAGTATATTGAAACTTTAAGTTCGAGAAGTTTTCATTTGTGGTATATCGGGATATTATAATTTTCGGTTTAGAGAAATGCAAAAAAGGATTGACAAATAAAAAATAACATGATAAAAAACTAAACCTCTTCAATTTATAATGCCGAGGAGGTTTTTTAGTTGCGGTAAATCCGGCGTTCGAAGTCGTTCTCGGTTCGAGAAAAATGGGGAGCCCACACTTGGTTTGCATTGTTTTCAATATATTGTTATAATACTGACCCGAAAAGTTTAATGTATTAATAAATATGGCAAATATAAAAAATAGTACATTGGGGAAATGTAAAGATATAGTGATTCGCATTGTGGCTACGAAAATAAAGTTAATGAAAAGCGAAGCGATTGGAATATAAATAGGCATGAAATATAAGGTTGTAAGTTAGAGTGGTTAGTGTTGGGGAGAATTATGAGAGTTAAGGGAATGAATAAAAAGATATTAGCGGGGATACTTGTGGCGCTGTGTGTGGTGCAGGTGTTTTCTTCTTATTTTATAAGCGGGAGCCTCGAAGCGAAGCCTATAGAGTTTAAAAATAACGCAAATCGACAAGCCGGAGATAATAGCAGTGGGTTTAAAAATAGCATAGAATTAAAAAGTAGCGCAAATCAACAATTCGGAGCTAAGAGTAACGGGTCTAATAATAACGCAGAATTTAAAGGTAGCGCAAAGGTGAAGCTTAAGAAGGCAAAACCAAGGAAGCCCGATAAATTTGTTACCGGTTTGAGAAAACAGGGATTTCCTGAGAGCTATATAAAGAAGCTTGTTAAGCTGCACAAGAAATATCCTAAATGGGTATTCAAGGCGGATAAGCGGGGAGATTTCGCTACGGCGGTATCGAGTCAGAGAAATTGCTCGCTGATCTATTGGAACTCGCCAAGCAGTTGGAAATCAATGGAGAAAGGCTGTTATGATTGGAAAAGGCATAGGTATATAGGTAAAGATGGCGGAGCTTGGGTTGCGGCGAGCGAAGGCATCACGAAGTTTTATATGGATCCCAGAAATTTCATGAACACTGCGGATGTTTTTCAGTTTTTGAGTCACAGATACGAATCATACCAAAGTATTGAAGGAATAGAGGCTGTAGTGAAAAACAGTTTCCTGGATGGAAAGCCGTATAAGAAGAGCAAACGTTATTCCGCATATTTGTTAAAAGCAGGGAAGCGTTCAGGCGTAAATCCGTATGTGCTTTCTTCCATGATATTGGTTGAGCAGGGATTTAGTGGTTACGGAGGATGCATAAGCGGTAAACACAGGGGGTTTAAGAATATATACAATCATTTTAATATAGGAGCGTATGCGCATAGTAACAGAGGACCGGTTTTAAACGGGCTTATTTTTGCTAAGGCGAAAATGAAGAAGGCTTCATACGGAAGACCATGGAATAATAAGATAAAATCCATATTGGGAGGAGCCCTTTACTATGGTGTAAACTATGTGAGAGGTGGGCAGGATACCTTTTATCTTAAAAAATTCAATGTAGTGAAAGGTAAGGCTATACATCAGTATATGACAAACGTGCAAGGAGCGTTCGCCGAGACGAGGAGGTTTGAAAGAGGCTATAAGAGAGGTAAGAACGCAAAGCTCACGTTTAGAATCCCCGTATATACAAACATGCCTAAAAATGCCTGTAGCAAACCGAAGGCACGGGGTAATAATGATAACTTCATTAAGTTGGTGAAGATATCCGGCGGCAAGCTCACCAAGAAATGGGACAGATATAGATCTAAGTATGTTGCAAAACTTAAACCGGGAAAGAAGTTTTTAGAGATTGAACTTAAACTTTCAAGTGCAAAAGCGTACGTTAAGAATAAAAGGATAGTTTTCGTTAAGGGAAAGACAGTGACGGTGACTGTTATTTCAAGCTCCGGAGTCAAGCGAAACTATACGATAAAATGTATATAGATTGCTCAGGGCAAGGTTTTTTGAATTAAATATGAATTTTTTCATAAAAATTGCAAAAAAAACTTTTAATTTGCATAAAATGCGGTACAATGTTAATTAGACATTTTAGTCGTAACTTTAATGAAGGAGGAATGTGATGTTGAAGTTGAAGAAGAACAAAACGCTCACTATCGTGATCGCAATGATTATGATGGTAGGATTGATGGCAGGAAATCTTAATATTGCGTCAGCAAATCCAGTGCAGTACGAAGTGACTTTCCATGCTAACGGTGGTAAGTTTACTGGCGGACGGACAGAAATCAGGAAAAGTTTTGATGGAGGCACGGCTTGGAAGACAGCTACTGCAGGTTTAGAAAGTCCTAGCAAAGAAGGAAACACTTTCTTAGGTTGGTCATTAGCATCAAGCTCTAGTAAGGCTGATTTAAATGATGCGCAGGCAGGCGTAAATAAGGGAGATACGAATGTATATGCAGTGTATGCGAAAACCACTCAAGCATCGGTAAGTATAAATTTTGATCCAAACGGTGGTCAGGGTGAACCGAGTGAGATAAACATTGACAAGGGAACGGCACTAGGTAATTTACTACCTATGGAAGGTATGTATAAGGAGAATCACGTCCTTGCAGGCTGGGCAACTACAAAAGATGCGCTGGTTCCTGATGTTACACCTGAGACTGTATTCGACCAAAGCACTACATTGTTTGCAGTGTGGGAAAAGATAGAAAATGGCACAGAAGTTTCTGTAACTTTTAGTGCTAACGGCGGAAAGTTTAGTGGCGGTGCAACTGTAAAGACAGTAAGAGACATTGAAAGAGGAACTGCTATGGGTGATAAATTCCTAGCAGAGGAGCCTACTTCTAATGCTTCATCAAATCCGGAAGAAAATAAATTCTTAGGATGGGCCGCATCTCAAAGTGCAACAGCACCTGACTTTGATAAAGACACCGTTGTTACAGGAACTATGACAGTATATGCTGTTTATGGTAAAGGCGTAAACAAGGACAACAAGAAGCTTGGAATCAAAAAAGAAATGATACAGGCAAAAACTGTTTCAGGTACTGAAGTAAGCCTAAAATTTAAACCTTTCCCTACTAACGAGCTAAATGCAGGAGATAAGGTTGTAGGTTACAAAATTTACAGAGGAACTACAAAGGATAATGTAGAAGGCATCGGAGAAGTGACTACAGTTAAGCCTGATGCAGAAGGTTACATCAATTATACGGATAAGAAAAACTTGGAGCCTGGTAAGACATATTTATATGCGGTATCGGCTATTGTTGAAAGAGAAAACGTAAAAATAGAAGGCGCAGCGGAAGATCTATTAGGATATTGGCATGCAGCAGCAGATGCACCTAAGCTATCTGTTGAAAAGGGTAAGATCGTAGTAGACACAGCATCTTGCTCAACACTTGAAGGTATCAAGTCTATGGCACTTGAGAGAGCGGATTATCCTAAGGGAGAATTTAAACCTGTTGCAGGCGCAGAAGAATTGGCAGCAAATGCGAAGCACACTGATGCGAGCGTTAAAGCCGGTGCATACCTCTACAGAGTTACGATCTTTAAGTTAGTAGACGGAGTTGTATATTCAACTAAGAGTGAAGTGGCAGGCGCGGCAATTTTAGGTAAGGTTAACAAAAAGACATTCAAAGTTAAAATCAAAAAGGTAAAGGGCAAATATGTTGCTACCGTTACTTGGAAGGGCGTAAAAGGTGCAATGACATTTGAATTGCAAAAGGCTACTGCTAAGAACGCTAAGAAACTTAAGAAGTTTGAGAGCATTAAATTTAGCAAAATGAAGGCTGTAGATAAGAAAGCCCTAAAGAAGAAGTGGTTTGTTCAATACAGAATTAGAGCCGTATTCAAGTATGGAAATGCTAAATTCGTAAGTGGATGGCAGCTTTCCAAGAAGATAAAGCTCAAATAATTAAGTTTTTAGTCAAGTTTTAAAACACAAGAGCAAAGCTCACCCGCATCAATTTTGATAAGGGTGAGCTTTTAAATAGGTGGATTATGAAGGTTTTGATTTTCATTTTACAGTTAATATATTACGTATGCAGAATCTTTAAGCGTGGGAAGAAAATAGTTATGCTCAGCAGGCAAGCGGATTCAGTGACTCTCGATATGAAGTTGCTAAGAGCCAAGCTAAACGAATTGTATCCCGATTATAAGGTTGTCGTACTTGCAAAGCGCATTGGAGAGGGAGCGTTACAAAAGATACTGTATTGCTTTCATGTGATAAGGCAAATTTTTCACATAGCTACGGCAGATGCCGCAATATTGGATTCGTACTGTATACCTATAAGTATATTGAAGCACAATGGACTTTTAGTTATACAGATGTGGCATTCGGTAGGGACCATGAAGAAATTCGGACTCAGCATTTTGGATCAGGCGGAAGGTAGCAGCCAAGGCATGGCCAATGCATTACATATGCACGAAGGGTATGATTATGTGCTTTGCGCATCGCCTGAGTATAGAGAGCACTTGATGGATGGCTTTAATGTCGATTCCGATAAGATAGCGATATTGCCTCTACCCAGAGTGGAGCTGCTTCAAGATAAAGATTATGTGAGTGCTACTTCTAAAAAGATAAAGGAGAGGTATCCTGTCATGAAGGATAGGATAAATATAGTGTACCTGCCCACTTTCAGGAAAAACGACAGTACTATCATCAAAGCTGTCAAAGCGCTTGCAGACAATATCGACTATGATAAATACAATTTAATAGTGAAACTTCATCCGCTTGATCTTGCAAGGCTCAATGATGACAGGGTTATAACCGCCGATGAATTTAGTTCTTTTGAAGTAATAACTGCAGCCGATGTCGTTATCTCAGACTACAGTTGTATCGTTTATGAGGCAGGCATTGCCAAAAAGCCTGTGTATTTCTACGCATATGATTATGAAGAATATTCCTTAAAGCGTGATATGTATATAGACTACATTCACGAAATGCCGAGTGATATATGTTATACAGCGAAGGAAGTAATGCAGAAAATAACGCAAGATGAATATGATTTCGACAGATTGGCTAAGTTTGTTGATAAATATGTAAAGGTGACAGGCACGGAAACCGCCGATATCGCGAAATTCATAGTGGATAAAATAACATATGTGGAAATGAAATTCTGCTGAGTTGGAGGTGCATAAAAAACAATGTGTTTTTTAGCAATTGGTATGACAAGATAATTATTATTCATACGGATATTTTGTTTTGCGAAAATCTAAGGTATAATGAATTATAAGTTTTTCGTGATAAAAGGAATGTGAATGGATAATAGACCTATAGGTTTTTTTGATTCAGGGCTCGGCGGGCTTACATGCATTGCATCTGTCAGCAGAAGGTTGCCGCATGAAGACATAATATATTTTGGTGATACGGCACGGACGCCATACGGTTCTAAAAGCGTAAAAACGATACAACGGTTTTCGGCTGAAATATGCGATTTTTTGTTACAAAAAAATGTAAAGATGATAGTGATTGCATGTAATTCCGTAAGTGCTACGAGCCTTGGTTTTTTGCGTGAAAAATATAAGGACCTTCCTATCGTGGGTATAATAGAGTCCGCGGCGGAAAAGGCGATAGATGAAGCGAGGGCAGGGAATAAAATCGGAATAATAGGCACTAAGGCGACGATATCCAGCATGGCATATAAGAACATAATAGAGAGAAGCGTGGTAGGCATAGAAGTAGCGCAGAAGGCGTGTCCCGCTTTCGTGCCGTTAATTGAAGAAGGTATAATTGAAAACGATATAATGAATCTTTCAGTAAAATATTACCTTGACCATTTCATAGCGGAAAACAGGATAAACACATTGGTATTAGGTTGTACCCACTATCCGTTTATAGCCAATAACATAAAGAGGAATTACCCTAATCTAAAACTCATAGATCCGTCGGATGAAGTCTCAAGACAAATAGAAAAAATATTGAGTGAGAAGGACATAGCATCTTGCAAAAACGGAAATAAGCAATTCTATGCGAGCGATGTATCCGACAATTTTATAAGGATGGTACAAGAGATTTCAGAAGATACGAACATTGCTATAAATATCAAAGATCTAGCGATTTAATGAAGCGTTAAAGGAAGCAAAGTGATAATAAGGAAGAGTGAAAGTAAATACAGAAGAGGATTGTTTGCTGCATTGCTTGCAATGAGCGCATGGGGAATCCTGCCTTTATTTTGGAATTTACTGGATGATATTCCATATAACATTATTACGGCGTACAGGGTATTTACTATGGGGCTCATCGTGTGCTCTATCGTTCCTCTAGGCTATCCGATGAAGGAAATTGTGGCTCCGCTAAAAGATAAAAAACAGCTGATTCTAATAGTAGCGGCAGGTATACTCATCACGTTCAATTGGAGCACATATATATGGGCGGTTAATAACGGGCAGATATTACAAACATCGCTTGGGTACTATATTGAGCCGTTATTCGTATGTGCATTGGGTTCGCTCATATTTAAAGAGGTGTTTCACACCCATAAAATTCTTGCGATTTGCTTTGCTGCCGCAGGAGTATTGATATTGCTCGTTTATTTTCACGAACTCCCTAAGGTAGCGCTCATCCTTCCGATTACTTTTGCGACATATGCCGCTCTTAAAAAGAAGGTAAAGTCAAGCGCTGTGATATCGCTATACTATGAGAATATATTTTTAATGCCAATTGTGATTGCATATATAGTAAATAGAGAACTTGCAGGCAATGGTGCATTGGCGGCGGTCGATCTAAAGATTTACATACTTCTGTTATTTTCAGGGTTTGTGACGTTCGTGCCCCTTGCGTTGTTTGCTGTTGGCGCTAAGAATTTACCACTTGTAACGCTTGGGATTACGGGATATCTTTCTCCTACGATAACATTTTTAATTGGGATATTTGTTTTACATGAAAATCTCAATAAGGTGTTGCTAGTTGCGTTTTTGGTTATCTGGGTGGGTCTTATAATATTTACAAGGGGTGAAATCCTGGAGCATAGAGGGAAGTTAAGTGTGAGAGGAAAAGATGAAGATTAAATTAGGATCTAAAAGAATGGTAATCAAGGGCAATAAGATAGTGACGTATGCGGGTTTAGTTGTATTTTTCTTTATATTGCTTTTCATCTTCGGTGATAGAAAGGGGCCTGAGATACAGGGTGCTAAAGATATTTTTATGTCGGTGGGCGAGAGCATTCCATATAAGGAAGGGATTTCCATATCCGATAATAGGCCGGGGGCTATAAGTTTATCGTTTGATGACAGCAAAGTGAATAAGAATGTGCCGGGCACGTATGAAGGGTATTATATTTTAAAAGATAAGGCGCATAATGAAACATCTAAAAAGGTAAACGTTATAGTACAGCCGCAGGACAAGAAATCGCCTAATATTTTTGGAGTGAGAGCGGTAATAGCAAAGAAAGGCGAAAAGACAGATCTTAAGTATGGTGTGTATGCACTTGATAAAAATGACGTATATCCAAGTCTTAAGGTGGACACATCTAAAGTTGATTTTAATAAAACAGGAAAGTATAAGGTAAAATACATAGCGGAAGATCACTCTAAAAATATATCTCAAAAGACAGCTACGGTATACGTAAAAGATGGAATGGACGATGCGCTTGCAACAAATGAAAACATCAAAAGAGAAGCGAGCGCCATAAATTCTGAAATTTTATCGTCTAAAATGAGCCAAGAAGAAAAAATTAGAAAAATCTTTGAGTGGGTGCATAAAATAGAGGCAACTGAAACCAAGAAAATTCTAGCGCCGGTAGCTATTTATCAGGGGCTTACAAGCAGTAAAGTAATAGAAAAATACAGAAGCGATCTTGCTAGGGTACTGCTTTTAGATGCCGGTGTGCCGAGTGTTAAGGTGACTACAAACAGTCAACTCAGAGATCACAGTTGGGTATTGGTGTGTGTAAGTCAAGGTTGGTTTCATTTTGATGCAAAGCCGCATCCTCAGGGAAAAGAAATCTTTGCATTCCTGCTTTCAGATGAGAAGGTAAAGCAGTATAGCAAGACACAGGTACCGGAGTATTACGCATATGACAGAAAAAAATACCCGCCGGTCAGCAAAAAAGCATATAAATTCAAGAAAAAGTAAAAATAGACGTAGGGAATAATTATGAACGTAGGTATTAAATCGCTATCGGGAATATTGCCAAAATATCATACCGAAGGTTCTGCGGGGCTTGATGTCAGGGCATATATAGAAGATGAAATATGTATAAAGCGTGGTAAAATTAGTATGGTGCATACAGGGCTTTTCTTTGATATACCTAAGGGGTTTGAAATTCAGGTGAGGGCGAGGTCGGGACTTGCTTCAAAGCACGGTATAGGTCTTGCAAACGGCGTTGGGACAATAGATAGTGATTATACGGGAGAGCTCATAATACCGCTTATAAACTTAGGTGAGAAAGATTATGTGGTGAAAAATAATGATAGGATTGCACAGATATTGCTTTCGAGGTGCGAGAGGATAAATTGGCAAGAACGTGAGGAGATAGATAAGGGCGAAGGAAGGCAAGATCAAGGTTTCGGGCATACCGGTATAGAATAGGGAGAGATGTATGTTTAGTAAGAAGAAAAAAGATGATGTGTTCGTTAGGCTATCGGATTTATCGAAAAAGATACATAAGAGCGTGGTCTTCTTCGATGAATTTATAAACGACTTTGAAGATGTGGAAGAAAAAAGCTCCAAGATGAAAGAACTTGAGACGGAGTGCGACCTTATGACCCACAAGGTGATAGAAGCTCTTAAAGCAAGTAAGGAAGTATCTTGGCTCAAAACTGAAAGATACGAGCTCATAAAGGTACTTGATAATATAGTGGACTACATAGAAGAGGTGGCAAACAGGTTATATGTGTTTGATGTAAAGGAAATAAGATCCGAAACCATGCAGCTCAGTAGATATGTCGTTGAGGCGACAGAGGAGATAGAAGAGCTCTTTTCAAAGCTTTTAAACTATGGAGAATTCGAAGAAAAGAGTGTTAGAGAAAGCGTGATAAACATAAACAGAATAGAAAACGAGGGAGATGTCGTGTACAGGAGGGCGCTCGCAAGGCTGTTCAAAAACGAGAAGGATCCTATAGAGCTAATAAAGTGGAAGCATATTTTTGAACAACTCGAAAATAGCATAGATGCGTGCGAAGATGTAGCTAACATATTAGAGAGTGCAATGTTGTAGGAAATTAAGGGTATGAATTATAGACAGCAAAGAGAAAAACAGGAGGAAAGTTTATTCCATTTAGCTGTAAGAGCAAAAGAAAATAAGGGCAGGCACAGATCGGAAACGCCATGCGAATTTCGCACGGATTTTCAAAGGGACAGGGATAGGATCATCTATACGAAGGCTTTCAGAAGGCTTATGCATAAGACACAGGTGTTCATTCTGCAAGGAGATGAAGATCATCATAGAACTCGTCTTACGCACACTATAGAGGTTTCGCAGGTAGCAAGAACGATAGCTAGGGCGCTTAACATAAATGAAGATCTGACAGAAGCGATAGCTTACGGACACGACCTCGGGCATACTCCCTTCGGGCATAGCGGAGAAGCTATAATAGACAGCTTGCATCCGGAGGGATTTAAGCATGCGAAGCAGAGCCTTAAGGTAGTGGATGTTATAGAGAGACACGGTGATCATGAAGGATTAAATCTTACAGATGAAGTACGGGATGGCATAGTGCACCATAATGGGCAGTTGGATCCATATACTTTAGAGGGTCAGGTTGTAAAAATAAGTGATAGGATTGCGTATTTGAATCATGATATAGATGATGCCCTTCGTAGCGGAGTAATACAAAATGACGATATACCTAAGGAAATAGTCCGCTTTTTTGGTGCTACTCACGGTCAGCGTATGAATGCAATGGTAAAGGACGTAATAGAAAACAGTCTGGGTAAATCTAAGGTGTCGCCGAGCGCTAAAGGTCAGGAAATGATATTGAGACTTAGAAAGTTCATGTTTGAAAGGGTGTATTTATCTGAAAAGGTAAAGGCGGTTGAAGAGGAACTCAATATAAAAGAGGTCATAACATTTTTGTATAAATATTTTATAGACAATCCATTTGATATACCTGAAGATATGAGGTGGCTTTTAGATATCCAAAGCAAAGAAGAGACGGCTAAGGATTATGTAGCGGGAATGACGGATAGATACGCATTATCATTGTATGATAAGCTGGCACGGTAGGTAACGTGTAAGGATAAAAAATGGCAAGTGAAACGGTAGATAAAATCAAAAGCGGTTGCAATATAGTCGACGTTATAGGTAAGGAAGTTAAGCTGAAAAGGGAAGGAACCAATTATTCGGGGCTCTGTCCATTTCATGGCGAAAAGACAGCTTCATTTAAGGTATCCGAGCAGAAGCAGTTCTTCAAATGTTTCGGCTGCGGAGAATCAGGAGATGTCATTGCGTTTGTTATGAAATATTACCACCTGGATTTCATGGAAGCTGTCAAGAAGCTTGCGGATGAATATTCAATAGCCATAGATGAAGGGTCATTCAGGAAAGGCATATCAAAAGATAAGTATTATGGCCTTACAAAGAAGGTAGCAAGGCAATTTGTAACAAATCTTTTTTCAGATACCGGCTCGGCGGCTAAGGATTATCTTTTAAAAAGAGGTGTTGATGAACAAACGATGGTTAAATTTGGTATGGGATTCGCTTTAAACGATTGGGCAAATATATTAAATAGTCTTGAAGATGACGAAAAGGTCACTGCGCTTCAGCTTGGCATCATAGGATCAAAACAAAATAGAAGCTACGATAAGTTCGTAAACAGGGTGATATTTCCCATCATAGATTTAAACAGGCATGTCATAGGTTTTGGAGGAAGAACGCTTACGGACGATAAGGGGCCTAAATACCTTAATTCCAGCGATTCAGTTATTTTTCATAAAAAGGATCATCTGTACGGATTAAACATTGCTGCGGATAATATACGAAAGAAGGACAGGGCGGTACTGGTTGAAGGCTATATGGACGTTGTGAGCATGCATCAAGCAGGGATAGATGAAGCCGTTGCATCTCTCGGGACCGCACTTACGGAAGAACAGGTGAAACTCCTTAAAAGATTTACGCGAAATATAGTTCTTTCATACGATTCGGATGCAGCCGGTAAGCAGGCGACATTTAGAGCGATCCAAAGAATAGTAAAGCAGGGGCTCAGCCCGAGAGTGGTGGATCTTGGGGCTTATAAGGATCCTGATGAGTTAATTACAGAGGAAGGCAGAGATGCATATTTAGCTAAACTTGATAACAGCATTGCATACATAGATTTTGTGATGGATTATATAGAAGGCATGCATGATGATTCACTTCAAGGGAAAAGAGATGCAAAGGAAGACATAATAGAGTTTCTGACGGTAGCCGATGATATGGAAATAGCGGAAATCGGCAAAAAGATAAGCGAAAGATTCAATATAGATGAAGACAGCCTTATTTCCAAGGTTAGAAGCGCTAAAAGTAATGTTAATCACCCAAGACGGGGAAACGCCAATAAAGGCGCATCGGAGCGGATGCAAAACAGGAAGAAAAAGTATGTTGAAGCGGGCGCAATAGCATTATGTATGTCCGGCAAAAAGTATTTGGGAAAAATTGTTTCATCAAGCATGAATTTTTTTACCGAAAATGGGTATCATATATTGGAAGTATTGACGAAATTTAATGACAGCTATGACGGCAGCGGGGATTATAAGGAAGATCTTTTGGTTGCATGTTCTGTTTTACCGCAGGAAGACTATGAGTATCTGCAAAAGGTGATTGACAACATAAAGATAGGTGATCCTGAGATCTTTTGGGAGCATTTAAAAATACAGAAAGCATTGTATATATTGGAAGACAAACACAGAGAATACATGTTGGAATTGAAGTTGCTGGAAGGAGATAAAAGCAAGGCCTATGATGAAAAAGCAAGGGAAATCAACATGAAACTGACTAATATAACAAAAGACAGAAATAAGCTTATAGCAATCGCTAAAGGATATATAAACAATTAGTCATGCATGAGGAGGATAAAATGCCAAAAGACGAAAATCCGGGTCAAGATATCGATGTTGAGATTACAGAGGATTTAGAAGCCGAATTAGCAGAACTCGCCGCTACCTTGGCAGAGGATGAGAGCGTGGATATAGATCTTGATGGAGATCTCGGCGTTGCCATGTTTAAAAAAGTGGACCTTGCATTAAAATCAGGGAAACTTAAGACGGAAGAAGGTAAATTACCGATAAAGTCCATCTATACGCTTTGCGATGAAATTCCCTTCGATGAAAACGATGTGGAATGTATGTATGAACTGCTTAAAGAAAACGGCATAGGAATTAAGGAATTCGAAGCGGCGGAAGAAAACATCGCAAAGAACGGTGAAAGAGCGGACAAGGTAGTAGATATAAGACGAATAGTAAGAACATCCATAGGCATAGACGATCCTGTCAAGATGTACCTTAAGGAGATCGGGCAGGTACCGCTCCTAACAAGGGAAGAAGAAAAAATATTAGCTACTCAGGTAAAGCATGCGCTTGCAAAGCAAAATGAAATAAGAGAAAGACTTGAAAGATTAAAAGAAGGATCTGCAACATATAAAAAGGAAATGAAACTTCTGGATGAATACAAGCAGGATTACAATAAGGCGATGCATCAGCTTTGTGAAGCCAATTTAAGGCTTGTTGTGAGTATTGCCAAGAACCACAAGGACAGAGGAATGCACTTCCTCGATCTTATTCAGGAAGGAAATTTGGGGCTTATGAAAGCCGTCGACAAGTTTGACGTAGACCGTAATTTCAAATTCAGTACCTATGCGACGTGGTGGATAAGGCAGGCCATAACAAGAGCCATAGCGGATCAAGCCAGAACAATCAGAATACCTGTACATATGGTGGAAACCATACATAAATTGACGAGGATATCGAGGACTTTATTACAGGAACTCGGTAGAGAGCCTAAGCCTGAAGAAATAGCTAAGGAAATGGATATAACCACGGAAAAGGTAAGGGATATACTCAGAATTTCACAAGAACCCGTTTCCTTGGAAAAACCTATAGGTGAGGAGGAAGACAGCCATCTTGGAGATTTTATCCCGGATACGGAAGTTCCATCACCGCTAGATGTGGCCTTCTCTTCCATGCTGAGAGACGAGCTTTTAGAGGTTTTAAATACCTTGGGAGAGAGAGAGAGGAACGTACTTAAATTGCGTTTCGGGCTGGTAGATGGAAAGCAACGTACGCTTGAGGAAGTAGGAAAGCAGTTTGACGTTACAAGGGAAAGAATAAGGCAGATAGAGTCAAAGGCGATAAGAAAGTTAAAACATCCGAATATGAGCAAAAAACTGAGGGATTATATAGATTAGATGGAATTACCATACAGGCTTAAAATAATTGCGGATGCCGTGCAGGAGGGCAAGGAGCTGATAAAGCGGGTTACGCCGAACAGCAAAGGAATAACATTCTTAGACGTAGGCACGGATCATGCATATTTACCGATATATTTATTTAAAAGGGGGCACGCCGGCAGGTGCATCCTCGCAGATCTCAGAGAAGGCCCTTTAAATAACGCAAAGATAAACTGGGAAAAGAATGTAGGCAGCGCAGCGGATGCAAGGCAAGGTAACGGGCTTTCCGTGATATCCGAAGGAGAAGCTGATATAATTACGATATCCGGAATGGGTGGAATAGAAATCGCAGCTATTATAGAAGCCGGGTATTCTAAACTTAAAACGGGTCAGGTGCTCATAGTACAACCGCAGTCAAAATTCGGGATAGCTAGAAAAAGCATTTTAAGCCATGGAATGGCGATAATATCTGAAAAATTATCGTTCGAAAAAGAAAATATAACACCGGTTATTCTAGCGTATCTAGGTAAGGGCGGTTACGTTGAAAAGGCCGCTTTACAGAACGATACTTGCATCAGAGTAGCTCCTATAGATTTCGGATATGAGTTACCGCCGTGGTACTTTGAGGATGAATCGTTTTTACCTGCAATAGAACTCGAAAAGAAGAAGAATATTGCAATAATGGAGAGCATAGAAGGGTCAAAACGAAAGCCCGGCATTAAGATGGAGGAAGCGTATAGAGCTTCGAAGCAAAAAATCGATTATATAAATGAGAATATGGGTAGCCATATGAAAGAGAAGGTGTTATGAAGATAAACGAAATAGCAAAGCTCATAGAGAGGAATTTCCCGTTATCGCTTGCAGAGCCATGGGATCATTGCGGAATCCAGATAGGTGCATGCGATGAGATAAACAGCGTCTACGTGGCTCTTGATATTACACCGGAAGTAGCTGATGATGCAATTTCAAAAGATGTGGATCTCATAGTTTCGCATCATCCTGTTATCTTTGAGCCTGTGGATAGAATTCTTAAAGAAAGCGTAGTGATGAAGCTCATAAAGGCAGGCATTTCCGTCTACACCACACACACGCCGTTCGACATCGGTGATGGCGGAAATAACGATTATTTTATAAAAAACATCGGACTGCCGGCAGGTGAACCCCTAAAGTGTACTAAAGACGGTGTGCGTGGAGAATTGGGGCGAATCGTCGTGCTTCAGGAGCCCATTGGCATTGAAGAGATACTGCAAAGGGTAAAACAAATTTCAGGTACGGTACATGCCGTAAGCGGAGATATCAACAGAAGGGTTAGGAGAATCGGTATATGTACAGGAGCCGGCGCCGAGCTGATCGAGCCCGCACGTTTAGAAAATGATTGTGAACTTTTTATAACGGGAGATATCAAGTATCACCAGGCTCAGGATGCGCTTGCGATGGGGCTTTCGCTCATAGATGCCACGCATTATCATATGGAAAAATCGTTCATTAAAAACATGGCAGGTTATTTAAGAGACAATATGCAGGCGATGCAGGAAGACGTTAAAATTTACGAGAGCACGGTGAATATTGATCCGTTGATTATACGTTAAAATTTGTGTTATTATATTTCGGTAAGAAAATTGATAAAAAGGTAAGCCGGATAATCGCATGCTTTAGCATGAGGAAAGTCCGGGCTTCACAGAGCAGGATGCCAGATAACGTCTGGCGTGGGTAACCATAGGGAAAGTGCAACAGAAAATATTCCGCCGAAACAGTAAGGCTGTGGTAAGGTTGAAATGGCGAGGTAAGAGCTCACCGGCAATATAGTAATATATTGGCCTTGTAAACCCCATCTGAAGCAAGATCAAAATGGGCAGTAAGAATAGTTGCTCGCTATTCGCCCGGTGTGGTGGATCGCATGAACACATCAGCGATGGTGTGTCTAGATAGATGATTATCAAATACAGAACCCGGCTTATGGCTTGCCTTTTATTATTTTAGGAGGATTTATGCATGAAAAAATGGCTGAGTGGCCTATTAAAAAGCTGGTAATTTCAATGTCCGGACCTGCCGTCATCTCGATGACGGTACAAGGATTATACAACGTTGTTGACGGTTTCTTTTTAGCTAGATTAGGACAGAGTGTTATAACCGCTATAGCAATTGCCATACCGTTTTTTTATATAGTCTTTTGTATAGGCATCGCACTTGGAATAGGTGCAAATTCGCTTATTTCGAGAAGGCTGGGTGCTAAAAAAATACAAGAGGCAGGGGAAGTCGTAGAAGTTACGCTTCTAATTACCTGCATACTTGGAATAATTGCAACCATAGGTGGGGTAGTCTTTTCAGCTGAATTCATGTCCATATTTACTGCGGACAGCAAGGTGATAGTGGCAGGAAGTGAATATATTTCAGCGCTTTCATGGTTTTTCATACCGATTCTCGGTGCCATCACAACGGAAAAGATGATCCAGGCTACGGGCGAAATGAAATTTCCCATGTATACGAGTGTACTGGGAGGAGTTATAAATATGATTCTTGATCCCATACTCATATTCGGACTGTGGGGAGCGCCTAAGATGGGCATAATCGGAGCTTCGGTAGCATCGGGAATCGGAGTGCTTGTGACGGTGGTTTTGAATTTATACAAGTTATATGTCAGCGAAAAGACTTTGAATATACATTTCAGTAAAAAACTGTCGCTCAAGACTGCAGGAAGCATATTGAGCATAGGGATACCTACATTTTTTATGCAGGCACTCGTGTCGATAGCCATGATGTATATGGCGTACATGCTTGCAAAGGAGCAGGCTGCCGTAGCCGTCCTTGGGATATATTCAAGGATAAATCAATTTATAGTATTGCCGGTGGTCGGAGTAGCGCAGGGAACCATGCCTATACTGGGCTATTCCTATGGAGCACGAAATCAAAAAAGATTTACTCACACCTTCAATGTCACGTGGCTGTCCATCACGACATTCATGCTGGTTTGTTTGGTGCTTCTTGAAATTTTTGCAACGCCGGTACTCAAAGTGTTCAATGCAAGTCCTGCGATGCTTGAGATAGGCCCTAGGATATTCAGGATTATAGCGCTGTCATTCATCTTCATGGGCACGGCCTTTACCGTAAACACTGCATTTTTTGCCATAGGAAAAGCCAGACAGGCGTTGTTTGCTTCGGTATTAAGGCAACTTATCGGCGTGGTGGGAGCGGCGTTCATTCTCATAAAATTTTTCGGAATATATTATATATGGTGGGCATATCCGATCGCCGAGGTATTGGCTTTCATATACGTTGCAGTCACCTGCGCAAAGATATATAAAAACGAGATATTAAAACTCAGCGAAGTGGAATTGAGAGTATAGCGGGCAGGTTGTTGTATAGGCACAAATAATATGTCCGGGGAACTAAAAAGCCTAATATAATTTATTTTATATTACAAAAGAATCCGGAATAATTGACACTAAAGATTGCTGGTGATATAGTAGTTCATGGTAACTTAATTCTTTTACATAAAAGGAGAAGAATAAAATGGCAAAACTTGTTCAGCAATACATCGATATTGCAAAGAAGAGAAATCCGGGTGAAGAGGAATTCATTCAGACTATTGAGGAAGTACTTACTTCATTAGAGCCGGTTCTTGAAAAGAACCCTAAGTACATCGAAGCAGGCGTACTTGACAGATTGATTGAGCCTGAAAGAATGATCAGCTTCAGAGTACCTTGGGTAGACGACAACGGCAAGGTGCAGGTAAACCGTGGATACAGATGCGAGTTCAACAGTGCAATAGGGCCTTACAAGGGCGGACTTAGACTTGCAGCTAACGTTTATCCCGGCATCATCAAATTCTTGGGATTTGAGCAGATATTCAAAAACAGCCTTACAGGACTTCCTATCGGGGGAGGTAAAGGTGGTGCGGACTTCGATCCTAACGGAAAGAGTGATGCCGAAGTTATGAGATTCTGCCAGTCATTCATAACAGAACTTTACAGACATATCGGACCGTCAACTGACGTTCCTGCCGGTGACATCGGCGTAGGTGCAAGAGAAATCGGTTACATGTTCGGACAGTACAAGAGAATCGTAAATAAATTTGAAGGTGTGCTAACAGGAAAAGGTCTTGACTGGGGCGGACTACACGGACGTACGGAAGCTACAGGATACGGAATCGTATACTTCGCTGAATGTATGCTAAAGGCACACGGCGAAGATTTCAAGGGTAAGAAAGTAGCTATTTCAGGATTCGGTAACGTATCTTGGGGTACGGCAAGCAAGCTTGAAGAGCTTGGTGCTATTCCTATTACAATTTCAGGTCCGGACGGATACATCTTGGATGAAGAGGGTGTACTTGGAGAAAAGATCGATTATCTTCTAGAGCTAAGAGCATCCGGCAAGAACATTTGTAAGCCATATGCTGATAAATTCAAGTCTGCTAAATTCATCGAAGGTAAGAAGCCTTGGGAAGTTAAGGCTGATATGTACATCCCATGTGCTACTCAGAACGAGATATTGATAGACGATGCCAAGGCAATCGTTGCAAGCGGAGCTAAGTATGTTTGCGAAGGTTCAAACATGTCTTCTTCAAACGAAGCTATTGAATACATGTTGAATAACGGCATCATCCTAGGACCGTCAAAGGCTGCAAATGCAGGCGGTGTAGCTTGTTCTTGCATAGAGATGGGACAGAACAGCGGAAAGACAGTATTCAAACCTGAACAGGTTCACGCTCAGTTAAAGGATATCATGGTGAATATCCACGATGCGGCTAAGAATGCGGCGGAAGAGTATGGATACGGATACAACCTTGTAGCAGGAGCAAATATAGCAGGCTTCTTGAAGGTTGCAGATTCCATGATCGCACAGGGTTGTGTATAGACTGAGCTGATTAAGCAGGTTAAAACAAACAGCATATTAAAAGAGGGGCTCCGCCCCTCTTTTTGCAACCGGATTTAATTTATTTTTTTACCGATCACTACAAAACGTCCTTCGTCAGCGTGGTATGAACAGGTGGATAGAGTTACCAATTGTTCTCCCCAGTGCGCCGTGGTGCCGGTGTCTATTAAGGAGAGCGCTTTGCACATTCTCACATACTTGTTAAATCTCTTAGGATTCGTGATGGAAGGGTAGTTGTAGTATTTAAATTGTTTTGATTTGCTTGGGTAAATTTGACTTTTAAATATTGCGATTATTCTGTAGGTCCCGGTTATCTCTTTTTTACCTCTAAGCTCATTAAAAGAAAACACTGTGTGTTCCCTATAAAAATTAACATCTTCGTACTTTAGGAGGTTGTTGAACATCGTATCGGTTTTCATATTATGTGCGTGGATCAAGTAGTTTTTTGACTTCCCTAATGTACTTGCGGCATCTAAAAACGGGGTGCCCGAGAGAGAATATTTCTTCTCAAAATTTCGGCGAAGGTAGTACTGCGGATCGTTTGGAGTTTGCATAACGGGATAATCGATTTTGGTGCCTTTAATTTTGATTCTGCCTACCAGATCTTTATTTTTCTTTTTGAGCTGCTTGAGTTCATATTGATTATTGGTTTTCAGATCATCAAATTCTTTTTCAGACAGATAGCTGTCACCGTAATGATATATTAATTTGCCTGCTGAAAATAAAAATATTCCTGCAACTATTATATAAATGATTCTAGTGAATATTTTCGCCTTCATTTTTAAGTTTCTCCCTTTTTTTAATACTGGGCTGAGCCGCATGGATTTATTGGTTATTATACTAATGTAAAACGGCAAAGTCAAAAATTGTTGTTAGTCACAAATGATTATTTTGTACGGCGAAATTTGCAGAAATGATTTTTGTAAATTGCAAAAAAAATTGCCAGCAATTTGTATAAATGATAGAATGAAATGTAAGGTTCAAAAAGAAGATTGATGACAAGAAAGGGAAGACATTGGCATTAACCGCTACAGAAGAATTCAACATAAAACAAGTACAAGAACAGCAGCGTTTAAATATTGAAAAGGGACATAAAACTGCATTTCGCAAGGCATCCGATATGCCCAAGCATAGGGCGTATTTATCCGGATCTCTTTTGTTTATGACATTGATGATGTCCGTTTTTCATGTGTTCCCCGAGCTTATGAGCAGGGGATATCTTGCGAGCAACGTGTTTTTTGCAGCGCTGGGATTTACATTGTGTGACTATAGCTTCAACGTGCGCTCAGAAAAGCCGCAAAAGCAGATCAGAGAACTTAAAAAGCAAATCGTATCATTGATTTTCCCCGTGGTCTTTGTAGCATCCGTTGTAGGTTTGTTTTCCGCAATAGTCGGGAACGGTCTTGACATAAATGTAAGGGGAGCGTATTTTTCTACAGTGTTCATGTCCAACAATATATGGCAGATAATATCAGGTAATGCGTATATGGATTCGGCTGCGCTTAAGAGCCCGTTATCCGGTTTCTGGCCGGTGGCGGTGGCTTTTCAATTTTTGTTGCTATTTAAGGGTATGAAATACTTGGCGAGCAAGGTTTCCCGTAAAGCAAAATATGATGCCAGAAAAGCGATGATGAGGATTTCATCCATAGTAGCTGCGGCTTCGGTCTTGATATACGTAGGTGCTTTGGTTTACGGGGTTAGCAAGGATAAGACCTTATTCAGCATAGATGTTAAAGTTTTTGCATTTGCGGGCGGTATTACGGTAGCGCTTGCTATTCCGGGGCGCATTCATTCTGATGGTGATAAAGCGCCTGAAAGTGGAAAGCTGAAAAATAATATTTGCATAGACTGTATGCTTGCATCATTAATTGGGATGGCTGTAATCCCTGCCACTCAAAGCAAATTTGCAGAAGTTGTTATTCCTGTTATTTATGGGGTAGTTTCGATTGTACTTGTAGCATTTGTATATAAAAACGGCAGCCAATTAATTAATATCATGAGCAATAAATATCTAAATATAATAGCTAAGAGAAGCTTTGCGTTTTATCTGTGGCACTATCCTGCGGTGATAATCACGAAGAATTTCATGGGTAGTGTTCGTATGCCGTATGTGTTTATGTTTGTGATCCAGCTCATTATTGCAGTAGTGATGGCGGAGCTTACCTATGTGTTATTCAAAAATGTAAAACAGACCAATGTCGTGAAGCTCAAACGAAGCAGATTTAAGGTAAATAGAGTAGCGTTTGCAAGGATCGGCACAATACTGCTCGCAGTCATAACTGCAGGGGTGCTTGCATACACGGGACCTTCTAAAGCGGCGACCGCATATGAAAAAGAACTTAACAACAGTTTAGCTACTGCCAAAAAAATAAGTGAAGAGCAAAATGCGAAAATGAATAAAGAAACTGCAAAAAAAGAAGATTTTAAGAAAAAACAATACAGGAAGAAGTTGGATGCAGAGGATGCGGAACTTGAAAAAATAGGGAAATACAAAGGCAAGGTGACATTTATAGGGGATAGATTGTTCTTGACAAGCGCAGCTGCCATGCAAAGAATTTTCCCTAATATGAACATTGAAAGTAGCAAGGACATGACCGTATCATCGGCAATTTCTTCATGTAAGAAGCTTGAATCCGCAAAGAGATTAAAGGATCCCGTGGTTATAGCGCTTGGTAATAGTGAAAGTCTTAGTCAAGCTCAGATGGAAAAATTGCTTGCAAATTTTGGAAGGAGAACGATTTATTTGGTTAATAACAGTTCTGCGCAGTCTTTCGAAAGGAGCAACAACAACTTGCTAAAGACGCTTGCAGCAAATGATACCAATATTCATTTGATAAATTGGTATGAATATGCCAAAGACCGTAGGGAATGTTTAAATGCAGATAATGTAACTACTACAAGAAAGGGTTCGGATAGGCTTGCAAGAAAGATAGCCCTTGAGATAATAAGTAGAGCTAATTGAGTGTGAGTGCATCATATTAAATAAAATTTATGGAGGTAGCATGAAAAGAGTAATAGGAACAGCATCAATGGGGCTCAGGGCTCCTATCATTAAAAAAGGTGATGATGTGGGCAAAGCTGTAATCGGCACAATAAAGGCGGCGATAGATAATGGAGAAATTACTCCTAGAGATAGAGATATAGTAGGTGTTACGGAAACGATAGTAGCAAAGGGAGAAGCAAATTATGCCGGTATTTCCGATATAGCAAAAGATGTATCAACAAAGTTTTCGGGGGATGAAGTAGGTATATTATTTCCTATACTTAGCAGAAACAGGTTTGCGATATGTTTAAAAGGAATTGTAAAGCCGTTCAAAAAGGTTTACTTACAGCTTTCATTTCCTTCAGATGAAGTCGGGAATTCTCTAGTGCCTGATTTTAAAGAAGCGGTTGTAGATAACAGCAGCATTTTTACAGAAAAAGAGTTTATAGAGAAATACGGACAGCCAAAGCATCCGTTTACAGGTGTAAATTATCTTGAATACTACAGAAATCTCATCAAAGAAATTGGTGTAGATGTTGAGATAATCATTTCAAACGATCCGAAGGCGATCACTCAAAAGGTAAAGAATGTCATAGTTGCGACCACTCATACAAGGAAGGTGTTGACCGACTATTTGAATGCGGAGAAAGGTGTTAAGGCTATTTCACTTGACATGATAATGACAAAATCCATAGACGGTAGCGGCTATAACGAAAGGTATGGGCTTTTAGGATCCAATAAGTCTACTGAAGATATGGTAAAATTGTTCCCAAGAGATGCTAAAAGCTTTGCAGATAAGTTGAGTGATGAGTTAACTGCGGTTACGGGGAAAAAGATAGAGGTGCTCGTGTATGGTGACGGGGCGTTTAAAGATCCTCAAGGCAGAATTTGGGAGCTTGCAGATCCTGTAGTTTCTCCGGGATTTACAGACGGGCTTATAGGGACTCCTAACGAGCTAAAGCTTAAGTACATCGTGGACAATGAGCTCGGTGCATTGGATGGAGAGGAACTGGAGTCTGCAATGAAGGATGCCATTTCCGAAAAGGATATAGACTTGCTTGGGAGCATGGCGTCTGAAGGCACAACACCAAGACAGTATACGGATCTCATAGGGTCTCTTTGCGATTTGACATCCGGCAGCGGAGACAAGGGCACACCGATAGTCTACATTCAAGGTTATTTTGACAACTATACGACGGATAACTAAAATGTTTAGCAATCCAAAGGGCAGTATCAAATAAAGGTTGTTTTGCGATTAAAAGGAATACAAATGAGTACTAAAAACAAAAAACTGTTATTAAGCAGTGTGGTGTTTAATGTATTAGGTTTGGTATTGATTTTTATTGCATTGCCTATAGAAAAGCTCAGTGCATTATGGTTTACGGTATCCTTTTGTGGATTTATATCATTAATTGTGGGTTTATATGTGAGTGAAAAGAAAAAAGTATCGTATATCAGTCTTTTTATATCTATTGCCCTTATAATAAGTTTCCCATTGACATATATTGCTAACATAAAGATTACCGATGAAAAATATAAAAATAAAAAAGTGGAAATGTTGACTATACCGAGCGAATTTACTCCGATTCAGCAAGAGGCTATTTATGATATGTCAGACGAGAAAGCGGAAGAAAGTATTGTGTATTTTACTGATGGTGACAAAAAAGCGAATTCAGAAGCGGAAAAAGTAATAATTTCATCTATAATAAACAGTAAAAACAACAAGAAAATATATTACTACGACTTATCTAAAATGCCTACGAGAGAGGTAAATTATGCTAAGAGACAGTTCGCATCAAATGGAACTCCTTGTGTTGTTAGAATTAAAGAGGGGATCTTAGCTGAAGAAGTTAATATTAGAAATATAGACAAGTTGCGTAAATTTTTGAAGAAAAACGTGTAAACAAATGAATATGAAGAATATGCATATTCTAAGGATAATTGTGTTGGTTATTTTATTATTATCTGCAATTCTCCGATTTATAGTTGATAATGAATCATTAAAAATAGGACTAACAGCTGTAGCCGGTCTTATGCTGGGAATAAACGAAACAATTGCCTATATTAAAACGAAAGAAAAAATAGACTTATATTTTTCGATCATGTTTTATGTATTCTGCGTGGGTGCTGTGATATTTGCTGTTGTTGAATTGCTTTTTCACCCGGTTTAATTAATATGATATTAAAAGTTCAAATTCTAATCCCGGCAAGATGTTGGGATTATTTATAATGTAAATCAACTGTTCTGATAAGAACGCATAATATATGAAGCACAGCCCAAAAATAAAAAAACGAATGAAATGGTACAAGTCTAGGGTAGTTTAAGAGAATGTTTATACAAAATTATTTTTTTTATGAGTATGTGTCACATATGTTTGATTATACTAGAACACAAATAAGATATACTGTACGGTTTTAATTTGACAATAGAGATATCATTACATACAATATTAATATAAATATTTTGTAGAATTTAAGCATGGAAAGTTGTTAGTGTTAGAAAATATTAGTGAGGCTGAGTGTGATGGATAATGATAAAATTATTAGTAAGTAGAAAAGAGCTTTTTATAAGAGGGTTGGGTATTTTAATCGCAGGTTATGTTTTGATGTGTGCTTTTTTGAACATGAATGAAAGCTTCAATGTTTTAGGCTTATATTCAAAAATAGGGATGGTTATATTGTCTACAACAGGTGTATTAATTTTGCTGGTGTATCGTATAAAAAATAGGAAACTACTTGATAAGACTATGAAGTCAGTGATAGTTGGGGATATTATGCTCGCTATGATGTGGAATGTTTTGATTATCGTTAATCTCTATAAATAATGCGTAACTATATGACAGAAATTAGGTGTTTGAATAAAATGTCTCCATTAATATATGGGTATATTTTTTAGGTTTACGTAAAATGTCTACCATCAACCGTTCTTTTGCGAAGTCATGCTAAAATTGTAATGTGGTAAAACATATGTCACAAAAATAAATAAAAAGAGAGGACATTTGATACAACGGTTTCGACCAAAAAAACTGTCGTATCGAAAGGGGCTCTCCATTCTCCGTGGCAAAATGGTAAGGTGGAAAGAAGTCACAGAAAAGACGATAAAATTTTATACAATTGCAAGATATTTACTAGCAAAAAGGAGTTGATGGAACAGGTAAGGAAGCACGAAAAAAGATATAATAACACATCAAAAACAGTACTTAAGTTTAAAAGTCCAAATCAGGTTGTATCAGAATACTTCTCAAAATGTAACATATGCCTTGACAACTAAGAAGAAAAGTATACGAAAAGTGACGGAGTGTTTGATTTTGCTGTAGCTGTTGTGTTAGAATCTATAGTGCTTGTTTATTGAGACCGAAACGGATCCTTAGTGATTTTAGTAGGTAGAAAGGAAAGATATGAGTTCATATGTTCAAAAACCTCACGAGGTAGAAAGAAAATGGTATCTTGTTGATGCAACGGATAAGACATTAGGAAGGCTTAGTTCAAAGATTGCAAGCATGCTAAGAGGAAAGCACAAGCCTATCTTTACACCGCATGTTGATTGCGGAGATTATGTAGTTGTTATCAATGCGGAAAAGGTGAAGGTAACAGGAAAGAAATTAGAGGATAAAGAGTACAAGCGTCATAGTGGATATCCCGGCGGATTGAAGACCGTTACCCTTGAAAAAATGCTTGAAGACAAACCTGAAGATGTTATGATTCATGCAGTGAAAGGAATGCTGCCTAAGGGAAAATTAGGAAGGCAGATGCTTAAAAAATTAAGGGTGTACAAGGGAGCTGAGCACGATCATAGTGCACAGAAACCTGAGAAGTTGGAAATTTAAAGGAGGATATAAATGGCAAAGGTACAGTATAGAGGCACAGGTCGCAGGAAGTCTTCCGTTGCAAGGGTAAGATTGATAAAAGGCAAGGGGAATATAACTGTAAATGATAAGAAGCTTGAAGAATATTTCCCAATGGAGATAATTTCAAGAGAAGCAAAAAGACCTTTCGAGGTTGCAGGCTGCGAAGGCAAGTTCGATGTAATTGCGAAGGTTCATGGTGGCGGAATGACAGGCCAAGCCGGAGCTTTGAGGCACGGTATATCAAGGGCGCTTTGTGAAGCGGATAGAGAAGCGTATAGAGCGTCATTGAAATCGGCAGGCTTTTTGACAAGAGATGCCAGAGCAAAAGAACGTAAAAAGTACGGGCTTAAAAAAGCCAGAAAGGCAAGCCAATTCTCTAAGAGATAACACTTGTTTAAATAACTTACTAAAAGAGGGCGCATATGCGCCCTCTTTAATTAGGGATGAAAAAAAGTAAAAGTCCACTTTGATTATATTCGTCAACAAATTAGATGAGGTAAAATTGGGTATGTTTTGACATGCAAATTTTCGAGTGGTACAATTAGCGACAAGCTGGGAGTGGAATTTTAATGAAAGGGATAATAATAGGCTAGATTATGTTAAAACAGGAAACTAAGAAAAATTCTAGAGGTAAAAAGATTCTCATATTTTGTCTTGTGTTGATACTGTTAATAGGGGCGGTTGTTTCTGTAAAGATTATAAATCATAATAAGAACATCAAGGATTTAATGTCTCGTGATATAGGTTCTTTTGAAAGTAGTGTTTCTGCAACCGGGGAGGAGCAAGGGTTCAGATTGAGTTTATATGATAAAGATATTGATACAAAATATTATAAAAAAGAATGGAATTTAGATTTGAATCCTAAACAAAATAATTTTGTTTACAAAGACGGCTTGGAGATGAATGGGACGAAAATAACCGCAGGAACTTGGGAAAGAGACGATGATGGAGATTATAAGTTATACGTGGGTGGCAAAATATATGCGTATATAATAGAAAAATCAAGAACCTGTGGCGTTGTAAAAAGAAAGCCTGATTATTTTATACTTTTTGCTAAAAATAGCAAAAAGTATAAGGTGAATAAGCCGGAAAACAATCTTTGGTACTACAGCAAGGTAGAAAAGTAATCATGTTGAGGCGATGTAATTTTGTGCTAACATTAAGTATAAAATCAGAGCGAGTATAGAAACAAGGTCAGGGGGATGGTTTTCATGCAGAAGATAATCAAAAAAATATATAAATGCAGACAAGCGATTCAAGGAGTAAAACACAAAAAAATATTATTTGTTTTCTTTACTTTTGTGTTACCTTGTGCATATTATTTGGTTTTAATTGGATATTTTGGGCTTATGGGTTTGAACGAAGATGATCTTCCTGAAATATATACTATACTTATAACATCACCTTTTTTTATTGTCCCTTTTTACGTCGCGTTAGCTTTTTTTTCTATCGTGATTTTTCTGAAAAATATATTTGTTAAAATTTTGATGGGATTGTTGTATATTGTAGCATTGCTATTCCAGTCTGTAGTAATAGTGGGGATGATATATGAATATGAAATTTTGTATTTGGCAGGGCCGCATTTGATTATAATAGTGGCGGGGGTATTTATAGCTGTAAAGTTGAAAACATATGAGGAAAATAAGGTGAGAGGTTCGCTTGAAAAGCACCTTTATTAAAGGTGAGGATAGCTTGGGCTATGCGTGCATGGTTTTTTATTAAGACAAGACGAATATCGAAATCAGGGGGATGGTTTTCATGCAGAAGATAATTGAAAAGTTTTATAATGGCAAGCAGGTAATAGATTTGTCTGCTAAAAAGAAAACGGTGTTCGTTTCATTGGCGGTTATATTGCCATGGATATATTATATATTTGCATCGGTGATTATATTTGTGTCGAGTATGGATGTGGGGCGAAACTTTTCTATTGATTTAAGCAAAAGCTGTTTTTTAGCAGAATGGTTAGTATATTTAATTTCACCACTTGCAGGGATGCCTTTTTATACGGCGTTAGCATTTTTTGCTGTCTTGATTTTATTGAAAAATCCGGTTGTCAAAATTTTAATGGGCATTTTGTATGTTTACTCGTTATTAATACAATCGGTAGTAATAATGGGGATGACATATGTTTATGAAATTTTGTACCTTGCAGTACCGCATTTGCTTATAATAGTGGCGGGGATATTTATAGCTGTGAAGTTGAAAACATATGAAAAAAACAAGGTGAGAGGTTCGCTTGAAAAGCACCTTTATTAAAGGTGAGGTTGATTTTTATTTTATAAATTGGGAGTAAAACCAAGGTAAATGACAAGCAGCTGATAAAAAATCAGATTTGCGATATCGAAAGCGAAATAAATTTTTATACCATCCAGCTTTCAATTTGTGTTTTGATATTATTAAGGTCTTGGTTGTTCGGGTGACCTTTTGCAATGCCACCTATTTTAGCCAGCAAACCATATGTGTCGTAGCCTCGACACCAACAATTACCAATATACTTTCCGCCCTTGTCTACAATGTATTTGCTTGTTTTTTTCGAAAAATCCATATACCTGAAACCGCAAGTATATAGTATTCCTATTTCTTTATTACTAATATCTGCGCTTTCCAGCCACTCAAGTATCCTTTTATGAAGCTTGTTGTAATAAATGCCCGAAGCAAGAATAATTAAGTCAAATTCTTTTAAATCCAAATTGCTTGTGTCTTGCAATTTGCAAACCTCGATTGGCAACTGTTTAGAAATATAATTCACCACCTTTTCTGTATTCTTATGATGAACGGATTCATAAATTATTATTGTCTTTTTCATATCAACTATCCTCCTCAATACTGCAAACGTTGTTTACAACATTTCGATATTTTTCGTGAACATCATTCTTCTCAATACTGCAAATACTGTTTACAACATTTCGATATTTTCTCCACGGAGAGATTTATACCATCCTTTTCAACACCGTAAACGTTGTTTATTATCGCATCACATTAATGATGTATAATGATATCATGCAAATAGCGAAGAGAGGAGGACGTTTTAAAAGAAGTGGGCGTAATGAAAACGCATGATAAAAAAAGGTTGGCTGCGTTTTGGGCTTTATATAATATAGAGAAGGGCAAGTATTCGAATGTTGCGTTTGAAGAAAGTACAAAAGGGCTTTCAGCTAGGGAAGCGGCATTTGTAAGAGAGCTTGTTTTCGGCACGCTCAAATTAAATATCAAACTGGATCATGCTATAAACCATCTTAAGGATAAGAAGGCTCGAATAAAACTCAAAGACAGAATACTTTTAAGGCTGGGGTTATATCAGCTGGATTACATGGATTCTGTACCTGATTATGCCGCCGTGAATGAAACGATCGCAATTGCCAAGAAGCTTGTGGAAAACAAGGTTGGCTTGATAAATGCGATTTTAAGAGGCTATATTAGAAAAAAGCAAGAGATAGAAGGTAGCATAGATGATTTACCATACATTGAAAGGCTGGTGGTGCGGTACTCATACCCCACATGGTTTGTGCAGGAAGTTTTAAATGATGAAGTAAATAGTTCTTGTAACAAAAAAGTTCCTATGAATTTGTTTAAGCAGGAAGCAGAAGATAAGGAGACTATTTCCGTTGCACGTAAAAGGAATTTATCTTCAAGTACATGGTTTGCTCGTAAAGCCATAAACGGGGTAGAAGTGAGTGGTGGAGCTTCAGATTATGGGGCTATAATCTATGGCAATACGGATGATGAAGTTGTAGATAAAAAGTTAATTAGGAAAGTAGAGAATATATTGCGAGCCGGCAATGAAAAAGCTCTGCTGTGTATCAGAACCAACCTTAAAAAGATAACGAGGGAAGAACTTGTAGAGAAAATTAATGAGCTTGGAATTGAGGCGCTTCCCGGTAGGGCTGAAGGCGCAATCAACGTAAAGGGGAGCGGTATTTTCGATACGGAGCTTTACAAAAAGGGATATTTCAGCGTGCAGGATGAGTCATCGCAGCTTGCTATAGAGGCTTTGGATATTAAGGACTGTAAGGTTCTTGACCTTTGCTGCGGAAGAGGCGGGAAAACATTTGCTATCATCGAGCAATGCAAAAACGTTGAAGTAATATCGATGGATAAATATGAACATAAGATATTGCAGCTGAAAGATGAGGCGGGAAGGCTTGGGCACAAGGTGAATATCGGCGTGAATGATTTATTTGACGGGAATAATTTAGATAAACATTGGCGCCTATATGATACAATTAAATATGTGATTTTAGATGTTCCCTGTACGGGAAGCGGTACCGTAAGGCGAAGACCTGAAATAAAATATGCAGGAGGGGATACTAAGCTTACCGACCTTGTAAAATTACAGAGGACATTGCTGGATCGAGGAGCGGAACTTACGAATGACGAAGATCACTTAGTATATATGACTTGCTCAATATTTCAAAAGGAGAACATGGACAACATAGATGCTTTTTTAAAAAGGCATAGTGAATTTAAATTATTGCAATACAGGCAGTACACGCCGGAGAAAGACGGTACGGACGGATTTTTCTTTGCAGACCTGATAAGAGGTAGCTGATGGATGTGGGATATTATAACGACATTGGGAAGAGAAGAAACAGCAATGAAGATTCTTATATTGCCATGCCCGCCATCGGACTATATATAGTGGCTGACGGAGTAAGCAGTGAAAAAGCGGGTGAAGTTGCAAGTAAATTGGCTACAGACGGAATAGCTCAGATGGCAAGCTACGTAATAAGCAAGAACAAAAATATTACCCTTCACCAAGCAAAGGAACTTTTGGCAATCTGCATAGATAGAGTAAATGAAGAGATAATAACCTTGGGCAAAAGAGACATTGCGCACAGAGGGATGGCCACCACCCTTTTGGTAGCTTATATATCAGGAGATGAGGTGCTCATTGCAAATGTAGGCGATAGCAGGGCTTACCTCTATCACGGCAATAAAATAAAGCAAATAACCGAGGATCATACATATGTAAACGAACTTATAAAAAGAGGCGCTATCTCCAAAACGGAAGCGAAAACGCATGAAAAGCGAGCCTATATAACAAGGGCTATAGGAGCATATAAGGACGTTCATCCGGACTTTTTCACGGCATTTTTAGGTGAAGGAGATGTGGTGATGCTCTGTAGCGACGGCCTGTATGATGAAGTAGGGGATGACAAAATAGAAGAAATATTATCACAATCAAACGATATGAACAGTGCTTGTAAAGCCTTGGTGTGTGAGGCGAATAAGAACGGCGGCAGAGATAATATAACGGTGATGTGTATAAAAAAATAGGGGGAAGTTATGAAGATCCTGGCTGGTAGATACGAAATATATGAAAAGATAGGTGAAGGCGGCATGGCGGTCGTGTACAAAGCAAAGTGCCGTCTGCTCAAGAGAAACGTAGCTATAAAAATGTTGAAACCGGAATTTACGCATAACAGGAATTTTATAGAGAGCTTTGTAAGAGAATCCAGAGCTGCGGCCAAACTCAGCCACCCCAATATAGTATCCATATACGATGTAGGGAGAGAAGGCGATGTGTATTACATGGTAATGGAACTTGTAGAAGGAAAACTGCTTAGTGATCTTATAGATAGAGGACCAATGAAGCCCAAAGCTGTCGTCGACATCGCCATACAGGTGGTAAACGCCCTCGCATTTGCGCATCAAAACAAAATAATACATAGAGATATAAAGCCGCATAACATCTTGATAAATTCAGAGGGAGTCGCAAAGATTACGGACTTCGGTATAGCAAGGGCAATGGATAAGAGCAGCAACGAAAAAAACACGGAGGCGGTGATAATGGGCTCTGCGCACTACTTCTCCCCTGAGCAGGCTAACGGCAAGAACATAAACGAAAGATCCGATATATATTCGTTTGGCGTTGTAATGTATGAAATGATTACAGGAAGGGTGCCGTTCGATGGAAAAAGTGCATTGGATATTGCGATAAAGCACATCGGAGAAGAGCCGAAACCTATAGAATCCGTAATAAGCGGGGTGCCGAAACCTTTGATAGACGTGATAAACAAGGCACTTCAAAAAAGACAAACCGATCGATACGAAACGGCAGACGAATTATTTGAAGACTTGCTCGAAGTCCAAACGATGCTTGAACAAGGGGTAATGCATCAGAAACGTGAAAAACCGATGAATGAAGGGGCAGTGCGAAAGAGAGAAGAGGGACCTTTGAAGAAAAAAAGCAAAAAAATAAGAAAAAATACATTATTGTAGGTATAGCTGCGGTTGCCCTGCTCGCTGCGATAATATTTGCAGTTTCAGGCGGATTTTCGGGTTCTGAAAATAAAATACCGGATCTTAAAGGTAAAACGATAGAAGAGGCAAAAGAGGCTATAAAGAACACTAAATATACGTTAAAAGAAGGCGAAGAAGTATATGATAACGATGTTGAAAAGGGTAAAATTGCAAAACAGGAGCCTGATGCGGGAGAAACGATTAAGGATTCGCAAGAGATTGTGGTGCATCTCAGCAAGGGACCTGAAGACGGCAGAGTTCCGAATGTCGTAGGAAAAACGGAAGAAGAGGCGAAAAAAATCATAACCGATGCGGGATTCAAGGTGGGAGATATAGAGCGAAAGCCTTCAAGCAAGGATAAAGGAACGGTCATAGAGCAATCCCCTAAGGCGGGTAAAAAAGCGGAAAAAGATGAAGAAATTTCGATTGTGGTATCATCAGAAAAGGAAGAGAAGGCGAGAGTTCCGGATCTTAAGGGGATGAGTGAATCTCAAGCCAAAGAAGTGTGTGCAAGCAATGACCTTAAAATGGCGATTTCGGGATATATAGAGAGCGATCAGGAAAAGGACAAGGTGGCATACCAATCTATAAAGCCGGGAGAAAAGGTTAAGAAAGATACTACGATTTACGTAAAACTTTCTAAAGGCAAGAGTGAAAGTGCAAAAACCAAGAATATTATGGTGGATTTCAGCAAGGCGCCGAAAGGAAGGTTCAGACTTCAGGTGGAGGTGAGCGATAAAAACGGCACTCGAACGGTACTTGACAGATATGCAAGAAAGAGTGAAGGCGGAACTTCCGTTAAGGTTAAGGCTACAGGCAGAGCTAAAGTGGTTATAAGGATGAATGGAAAGATAGTAGAATCACAGTACGTCAATTTTAATTAAAGGAGAATTATATGTTATTAGCGCCCAGTATATTGGCCAGCGATTTTACGGATCTTAAGTCTGAGATTAAAAAAATAGAAGAAGGCGGAGCGGACCTCATTCACATGGATATAATGGACGGGCACTTCGTCCCGAATATCAGTTATGGGCCTGATATCGTAAGACAGATTTCAGAAATCACAGATATGCCTTTCGATGTTCACCTCATGATAGAAAACCCCGAAAGATATATAGAGAAATTCATCACAAAAAACACGGAGTATATCTGCGTGCATGAGGAAGCAAGCGTTCACTTGAACAGGCTTATAGATCAGATAAAGTCGGCAGGCGCAAGGGCGGGAGTAGCTATAAATCCTTCAACTCCGGTAGTGATGCTCGATGAAGTGCTCCAAGATGTGGACATGGTGCTGGTGATGGCGGTAAATCCCGGATTCGGCGGCCAAAAATTTTTGGATCTTTCATATAACAAAATAAAGGCCTTGGATGAAAAAAGAAAACATATGGATCTCGGTTTTAAAATCGCAGTGGATGGCGGTGTAACCCTTGACAATGCGGAGAAGCTCGCTGCAAGTGGTAGCGATATCTTTGTTATGGGCACATATATATTTAAAGCGGAAGATGTGAGAGCGCATACCGAACATGTTAAGAAACAGCTTGTAAAATACAAACAATGTTAAAACGCTGTGATGATGTTAAAAAACGCTTAAAGTTATTGTATTAGGTGACATATAAGCTTAAATATATTACAATGTAGGGAGCGATAAATATTTAAGGAGGTTAAGTGAAGCGAAGAGAAGTTATAAGCAATGTATTTAATGAATATAAAGATTACTCGAGCCAGATTTTCAAGCTCGCTACTGCGGATTTGAAAAAAACGTATAACGGATCCGCTCTTGGATGGGCTTGGGCCGTTATAAA
>ERZ772920.215-NODE-215-length-34094-cov-3.835688_pt1 | contig 34094 bp, 38 predicted proteins | sample MGYA00511469_ERZ772920 | MGnify/ENA primary metagenome ERZ772920 (study PRJEB29015, sample SAMEA2738069) | human oral metagenome | biome: human oral; feature: human-associated habitat; material: saliva | place: China | collected 2216 ... | reverse complement strand
TACGACGATCAAGTGCTCGACGATCTTCTCTCGAAGCCTCGATCTGTTTTTGGATTTCTTGGTATTGTGCATCGATATTATCGAGAATCGTGGTCGCTTTTCTTTCGAAAGCCTTACGCTCAGCACGATCTTCTTCAAGTTCATGGAGACCTTTAAGAAGTACGAATATTAAACCGATCGCACTAATTATAGCCGTTATAATTTCTGCGTTTGTCATAAAGTCTCCTTACCTTTCTTTATAGACTTCATAGTCTTCTTTATGAGCTAATACATCTTGAATCTCTGTCCATATTTTGCTTAATGGAGTTTTATTTAAATATTCAATCGTAGGTTGATTAGCTGTCATAAAAATGTAGTTATCTGTTTCTGTAGTGCTAAACAAATCATTTGTGATGTATTGACTGGTACCTGCCTTTTTAAGTCGGTAAATCTTACATTTATTTTTATCAGATTCATCAGTAAATACTGCGATAACACGATTATCGTTATTAACGCCTTTTTGGAAAATAGTTAGGCCATAATTGCCATATCCAGTATCGAATGTAAAGTTACCGTCGTTCGGAATTTCTTCAAACTCAATAAATATCATGTTATTAGTATCGTTATTTAATCTAATGAAGGCCTTAATAGGTGAATTAGCTTTAATAGCATCACCTAATTGCTTAGCTAAATACATGCTTCTGAATGGGCTATCACTATAACGAATATTTTTATAGCTTACTTCGTTAAAGCTATGGTTTTCGGAGAATAGACTATCCATGTATCTATTGCCAGCATATTTTCCACGAACACCAGTGAAACGGCCTAACATATCTAAACCATTTAAATACATAGGTTTAGGCTCTGGAGTACCGTTAGCTGTTAATACTTGTCTTCTAAAGACTTTAGCGCTAGAAGCTTGTTGTAACTGTTGTTGTGCTTGGCTAGAGAAGGTTAGATATAATTCGAATGGTTTATCTATGATTTTGAAAAAGCTTATTTTACCGCCATCTGCTTTAGCGATATTGTAGACATATACTTCGATGTTTTTATGCTTCTGATTATTACTATCGACAACGAAGTTTATACTAACGAATACGATGAATAAGGAAGAATTTTTTATATATAAGTGAATATAGTTACCTGAAGACAAGTTGCCATACAACTTTTCTTTATCTTCATAAAACGAAATATTACTATTAGTATTTGTATAAGATACCGGAATTAAGGAAACAGCATCGACTGTCTTATCAGAATAATAAATAAAGCCTGTTTTAGGCATTTTTCTAAGATTCATCGCTTGAATCATAATAGATGAATCTATTAATAACAATGGATTTTGTCCGTAATCTCCTAGTGTCGATACTCTTGTTTCATTGGACGACGCTAAAAAGTCCTTTAAAGTCTTAGCTACACCTTCATTATTAATACCGTCAGATTTTAGATAAAGAGTATTAAAGTCGGCTAGAGGTTGATTTCTGTAGCCCTTTAGCCAGTTATACGCATTAACGTCGTTAAATACAATATCTTTCCCGTTCTGTAGCCTTAATTTAAGGTTATCGTTATGGCCGTCAAATACGACATTAGAACCATCTCTTGTCATAAAACTACGATAAGCTGTTTCTCTAGGAAAGTAAGTTCCGTTAGTGATACCAAAGTCATCATTATAACGATTATCAATGTGAAAACGAATATCTTTGTCTCTAGTAACGCCACCACCGATTTCGACCATCTGATATTTTTCAGCATTAACGGCATTTTTATCACTAGTTCTGACCATAAGAGCTTCGTTACCGTTATCGTACCTAAATTTATTAACGATATACCAGTCGGGTTCTTTCGTCGTGATTTGTTTGATTTCGTCGGCAAACTTGCTTAATTTACCTTCCGAGGTTACACCTTTAGCTGTAATAGCTTCTTTAATAGCTTGTTTTTTAGTCTGAATACTATTTACTTCGTTAATTAAATCATTTATTGCCATATAGTATTCTCCTTAATTATTAACGTTTCTTAATGCTGTTAAGAGTGAGTTCATATCGTTATTATATTGAGTAGTCGTTACGTATCCATTTAAGTTAGCCTTAGTGGCATATGTACTAGAGGCATCATTTTTAGATAAGTAAGTAGTATTAGCATTATCTGCTGTTACATAACTGTTTAATGCTGACTTAGCGACATATAGCTGATCGGCTTTAAATTGATTAAGGACTTCACGACCATTAAGATATGCTACAGAAGGATATACCGTAAGTATAGGTTGGTTAGCCTTATTCTTAATAACGAGGTTGGTTGGGTTAGACTCTAAGATATGGTTAGCTAAGGTAAGCCCGGAAGCCTTGCTAATATTAATCGTACCGGTTACGTTATTATCGCCAGCCTTAGATACATAAGTATCGTTAGCTTGAGCAAGAGTTAAACCGTTACCGACGTCGGTTTTCTTAGCGTAAGTACTTTCAGCATCGGATTTAGATAAATAAGTGCTAGAAGCACTAGCTGTCGTTAGATAGTTATTTAAACTAGCAGTCGTAGCGTAACCATTAAGATCGGTCTTTTTAGCATATGCAGTATCGGCATCGGTTTTAGTTAGATAACTTTTTAAGCCGTAGGTAACGAAACTTTTACTTGCATAACTAGTTAACTCGTCCTTAGTAGCATACGAATTAAGTGCTGTTCTTAATGCATAATCGCCGATCGGAGCATATAACGTATTGGCTTTATCTTGTGTTAATAAAGACTTATCGTTATGAGTGATCGTATCGTTATCGAAGGCAAATACATTATTATTGGATGCATTTTTAAATAAAATACGGTTATTCTCAGAGACGATATTATAGCCATTTAACTTAATAGGCGTATTATTAGTAAATGTATACTGGCCGGTTAATGTCGTATTCTCGGTTTTTTTAACGAAAGGAGTTAAGTCGATATTTTCAGCCGTACCAGGAGGTCCTTGAATACCTTGTGGACCACGAGGGCCTGGATCGCCTTTATCTCCCTTCGGACCTTTTAAATTGCCGAGTCTAATTCTTGCCATTTATTTAAATCTCCTTCCAGAAACCTACGATATCCAAAATGTAACGTTTATTATTACCGGCAACGCCCCAGCCTTTAACTTCACGACTATTAGGGTCAATATAGACACTATTGTTACTAGCATCGACAGAAGTTTCTAATAAACGAGTCGGTACAGGAGCATCGTTAGGAAGCGTACATAACACGCCACCGTTACCCGATCCATTTCCGGTTACTTTCATATCGAGGTGAAGCTTACCGAATCCACTTAACGCACTATATTCGAGATAACCACGAATAGGACCAGGAGCACCGGCTTGAGCTATTCCCCATACGACATCGTATGTCTTAGTAGCAGCAGATGTAGTGTTCGGAGTAGCTGGTGAAGCTCCGTAGTTAATGTCGACAAATAAATCGCCATTATCTTCGAGAGAGAACGTTAGTTCCGGAGATAGACCTTGATCGCCACGTTCACCCTTCTCGCCCTTCTGGCCTTGAATACCTTGAGCACCTTGAATACCTTGTGGACCGCGCAAGGCTTCGAGCTGCGTTGAAGTAAAATCGCTATACGTAAATGCTCGACCAATAGGGCCTTGTGGACCTGTTAACCCTTGAATACCTTGTTCACCCTGTGGGCCCTGTGGGCCACGTAAGCCAGTATCACCTTTAGGACCTTTAAGACCTTGTAGTTGAGCAGCTGTAAAATCGGAGTATAAGAAAGGTTTGCCTTGTGGACCTTGTATGCCTTGCGGGCCTTGAATACCTTGAGCACCACTTAAGTCGATGAAGAATTTGAGGCCGGTAGCTTCTTTTAAGTAAACTTTAGCGTTATCTTCGTCGTTAACGGCGCTACTAATCATAACTAATTTATTTAACGGAATATTATTTAAATCAGCATTCATAGCAGCTACGGAAGGATACGTTTTAAAGATATCGAAGCCTTCGCCACGGTCACCCTTCTCACCACGATCACCTTTCGGGCCGATTAAGCCTTTAAGTTGTTCTGGAGTAAAGTCGGCATATGTAAAAGCTCGACCGATAGGACCGGCTTCGCCTTTATCGCCCTTTTGGCCTTCTGGACCAGTTAGACCCGGGATACCTTGAGGACCAACTGGACCACGTTCCCCTTGAGGACCACGTTGACCTTCGGGGCCTTGTAAACCACGAGGACCTTGTGGACCTTCTGGGCCGACATCTCCCTTCGGGCCTTTAATAGATTCAAGTTGTTCTGTTGTGAAGTCACTAAATTTAAAGGCATCACCTTTAGGACCTACTGGACCTTGAATACCTTGTTCACCTTTAGGGCCTACTTCACCTCGAATACCTTGTTCGCCTTGTAACCCTTGAGGACCACGGATATTTAATACTTCGATAAGTACGCCATTGTCCTTCATAAAGATATGACCGTCGGTAATAGCGACAAATTCATCTTCGAGGATATTATCGGCATCGGCATTCATTTTATCGATATTAGAGTAGGTATGACTAATCGTGAATGATTTACCGTCTTTACCTTGGATACCGCGCGGTCCCTGTGGTCCCTGGATACCTTGTGTACCTTGTACACCTTGTTCACCCTTCGGACCTTGAGGACCGGCCGGACCTTGCGGCCCGACTTCTCCACGATCACCTTTTAGACCTTGAATGCCTTGTGGACCTTGCGGACCAGTATAACCAGTTTCACCACGAGGACCTTTAATCGTAGCTAATTCTTCCGGACTTAAGTCGGATAATTTAAATGTATCGCCTTTATCGCCCTTAGCACCTTTAAGCGATGCTAACCATTCATCGACGGTACCAGTAAAGCCTTCTTGTTTAGCGATTTCGTATGCCGATAAACCACGAATTTCTTTAAGGGCTTCTTTAGATAATACAATGTTTTTATCGTGGCCACGATTTAATTTGATCATTGACTGCACCCAGCTTTCATAGTGATATCACCATAACAAACGACTTCATCTTTCTCGTCGTGATCGAGACGAATATCGTAATAGAATGTTTCCTCCATGATGTTATCGTAAGAGAATATAACGCCAGAGGTATCTTCACTGTTAAATAAAAGATCGACACAGTTAGTATCGTTATTAAATACTGGAGTTAATATAAGTACTACGCCGCCTTGAGGATTATTACGACGCACCTTACAAGTCAACGTTCCTTCTTGGTAGCGGATTATTTCCTTAGTACTATCATCTTCGACTTGGATATTAAACACATGATCGTGCCCTTGATACACATCGAGATGTAGATAAGGGATGCCGCCGAATCTAATATTATTCATTATTTAACTCCTATAAGTGTTCTAAATCAGAAATACGTTTCTTAAGAGCTTCGATATCTTTATCGTATTGTGCTTTAGGAACATAATTAGCTAAATCTGCATTTTTAGCGAAGGATTGACCTTCGATTTTATTAACAAACTTTGAATGAGCATCGCCCGGTGTTAACGCATACTGAGCAATCTCTGATTTCCTAATAAAGTTGCCTAAATCACCTTTATAAGCGAATGTTTGAGCGGACCAACCCTTTTGAGCATAATGGTTATTAGCATCGGTTTTATTTAAATAATTATTTAAATCTGTTTTTAAAGCATACTTAGGGTCGCCTATCATAGTAAGATAGTTTCTTAAATCGACCTTTTTTAAATAAAGGTTATCGGCATCTTTTTTGGTAGTGTATGCACTAAGGTCGACGCTTCCGCCGTCACCGCTGCCGCCAGAGCCAGCTGGGCCAGGAGGACCTTGAGGACCGGCTTCGCCTTTATCACCTTTAGGTCCCTTAAGCTGTGCTAATTGTTCTGGAGTAAAATCACCAAATCTAAAAGGATCGCCCTTGTCGCCTTTCGGACCTTGTTCGCCTCTAGGGCCAGGATCTCCTTTAGGACCAGCTTCACCACGAGGTCCTTGTAAGCCATTTACACCAGCCTGGCCTTGTGGACCCGTTAATCCAGTATCGCCCTTCGGTCCAGGGATACCTTGCGGACCCTGTAAACCACGTTCTCCTTGAGGACCAGCTGGACCTTGCGGCCCGACTTCACCTTTAGGGCCTTTTTCGCCAGGAATACCTTGTGGGCCTTGTTTACCGTCAGCACCACGTTCACCAGTATCACCTTTCTCACCACGAGGACCCATAGGGCCAGCCGGACCTTGCGGCCCAACTTCACCATCTGCACCTCTTTCGCCTTGCGGGCCCATAGGACCTGGAGGGCCTTGCGGGCCGGGTACAGATTTACCAGCAGTAGTTACCTTAAGAGAATCGAGCTGTTCTTTAGTAAAGTCGTTAAATGTAAAAGGATCGCCTTTATCGCCCTTCGGGCCTTGTTCACCAGGATCACCTTTAGGACCAGCTGGACCTTGAGGCCCAACTTTACCTTCCGGACCCATAGGCCCCGCAATATAACCAGTACCGATTACGTTAGAGGAAGGAATCGTAACATCCACTACCTTCGGTGTGCTAGCTTCGATCGTAATAATGTCTAATTTATTATCCATATTAATCTCCTAGTGCATAGAAACGTCTGGAATAAATGTAATAGAACCCATCATGATCTTATAGGTGTACGTACTACCAATAAGGAAGATATCGTATTTACCTTGTTTAACGCCTCTAGGTATCTTAAGACTAAGGGCAGATTTAACGGTTAAATAAATGCGATTATCTTGTATCGTGCACTCGGCTTCGATTAGTAAAGTATCGTTCGTATCACGGAATTTACATATAGCTGTCGCATCTTTAAGATCCATGCCTTTAATTTCGTATACACGAGACCAGTCGGAGCCAATATATAATGTCTCGTCTTTACGCTTAATTTGTTCCATTATCTAACCTCGTTTAACAGCGATACAGATATAGTTAGCAGTACCAGGTAAGAATACTTCTGCACCGTTATTCTTAGTAGAGTCATTATAAGTTTTACTGATACCGTCTTGACCTTTCAAACGAGTACCGACATGGACTTTACGTCCTTCGCGCCAGCATTCGAAGTTAATCATGTTAGAGGAGTTACTTTCTCTAAAGTCGATGTACCATTTATCAACGTTAGATTGGTCTATACTTAATAGCCATGTACACTCATTTTCGTTAAAACCATCTGGGATAGGAAGTGTTCCACCGTCTCGAACGTTGCCGTAAGTAACGCTAATATCGGGGATCGTTAAGAATGGTTGAAATACTTGCTGTTTATCTTTACCGTACCAGCCTGGACGATGATAACAGCATAGATTAGATTCTTGTGTATATTGGATATTGCCGAGGTCTAAATTAGTTACACCGCCATCAGTACCGCCATCGGAAATGGTATGGAAACCGTTACCGGCTTTACGTTGGAGCTTAATAACAGCAGAAGTAGCAATATTAAGATCACCAGTCATAGTGTCGCCGGCTTTCTTAACGTAGCTATTATCTAACTTCATATTAATATCGTCGGCTAACTTAGCCGCTGTAACAGATTTATCGGCTAATTTTTCAGTCGTAACGTTTTTATCACGTAGCTTAGGAGTCGTTACACTACCATCGGGATGATCGATAGGGTTAGCTTCTTTATGCTTTTTAATAGCATCGCTAGTATCGCCGATAGCTTTATCGATTTTATCCCAGTTATTATTTCTGAGGTTTACATCGTACTTTTCTTGTTCGGCCGGTTTAAGTAAATTTATATTCTTTGTATAAGTAGCCATTATTTAGGTAAAACCTCCTGGTTAAGTACAAAATGAGTAAATTGAGCTAGTTCTTTATGTGTATACCGAGCTAAGTCTATGTGACGGTTATATAATAAATCGACGTCATAGATAAGATTCATCGGGATTAAGTCTCGTAATAGCTTAGATACAGCATCACGTTGTTTCTTAACGCCGAGGGATACCTTAAAGTGAACGTTATAGTTCTTATAATCTTCGACAATACGATAGTTGCCTTCACCACAAATACCGTTGAGTAGTTCTCGTAGCTTAATTTCGGTATAAGGTCTTTGGCCGGCTAATGCTAATAGAATATTAAAGCGTCGGTCGTCGATTGTATCGTCCACCTCGGGTACAATATCTAAGATGGCTTCCCATTGTGTTAAGCCATGAGATTCAGCCGTCACAATAAACTGTTCTCTGAAGATCTCGACCATCGTGTTCCATAAGGCTTGCATTTCGATGCTTTCGACTCTATAAATTTCTTGCATTTCAGCAGTCTCACCAGATACTGGTACAGCAAATTCGGATAAATCGATGATACGAGTATAATTATCAAATATTGCCATAATGATTAACCTTTAACCAACGTAACAGTACCGAGTTTCGGGATTTGATTAGGGCGTAAATCGAGGCGCTTAACTTTCTGGCCGTTAATTTTAATATCGCCGACATCGATTACTTTATCTAAATCGACAGCTAAGGAAGTAACGATAGATGTTCGTACTGTAAGGAATTGAGTCTCGTCTTGGGTCGTCCACTCTTTACGTCTTACTTTCAAACGTTCTTCGATCTTCTTAGTAAGTTCTGTTTGAATCTCGTTAGGTTCATGACCGGCAGCCATAACGACCGGGATTTCGTAGTTAATAACGACTTCTTCGGCTGCTTCGACAGTAACCGTATGACCGATCGGTGCTAAACCGTAGCCTTTTCCTTGATTAGGAGTCGGATCGAAGACATTCTGTACTTCTTTGACGAGCTCTTGAGACGGCTTATTAAATTCGTTATTAATAATAACGACCTTAACCGTACCGCCACCATTCCAGCATCGGTAAATTTTAGAACCACCGGTACCGTTAACGGATAGTACTTTCTCTTTATAATCGGCTCCATTACCGCCATAAGCTTTAGATTTTAATGCACGGATATATCTTTCACGAAAAGCTTCTGTATCTTCTTCGTCTTGCCCCGGTACTAATACTTCCTTAATTTCGGCATTTTGCAAACCCGGGATCGTATTAATCGGAGTGATCCGTCCTATACAGTAGTTACCTTTAGCACCAGGCGTTTCACATATTAATTTAAATTCGTTTTTAGATAAATCGATTACGTCGGTCACCCTAAAGTTAAGGTCTTCAAAGTTAAACCGAGTACCGATATCGACTGCTCGATCGAATACACCTTTCACTTCGGCAGCCGTAGCTTCACGAGGTACAATATTAAATTCAAGTGCTCTTAATTCTAAAAAAGCTCGGTCAGCTGTTTTAGCATACGTTTGTCTTAAAATCACTTGTGCCATAATATATGCTTCAGCTAACTCAAAAGAAAAAGGAGCCAATGAGTCATATATCATGGATCCTTGTCGTTTATCGTATTTAGTTTCAGTTCGGAATAAGGCATCAGCTAATATATTTTCATAAGTTTTATTTTCGTACATAGTCTGTTACCTCTTTATATATATCATTAATCGTGCCGTAAATAGTATCGCACGAGAATACACATAATACATCGCCACCATTATTCGAGAAATTAAAGTCGTATACTTTATCGATTCGATCGTCAGCTAATAATGCTTCCGTGATACGTCTTTGAATTTCGGCATATACATAAGGGATAGCTTCGCCTATTAAATCGTTTAATTCGATGCCATAATCCCAGTCGTATATCAAATATTTGTAGCGTTCTGTATTAATAATTTTAAAAATAGCTTGTTTCATTGCTTCATAGTCGTCACACATACCGATGATTTTATAATCGTCTTCGTATCTGACTCTGAAGGTATTAGAAGTCTGTTTCTTTGTAACCAAACTGCTATCAAGTTGGTTATAACTAGACATAGGAGTTAGTGCCATTATTTAGTCGTACACCCCGTATTCGGATTATATACACGATCAATCGCTATATAGCGCTGACCACCAGTTTCTTGGAATAACCATACCTTATCGCCGACCTTAAGACCGTTATGTACTAGATACTTCTTGCGGCCTTTATACTCATGATTATGGCTAGCAAATTCTGCATAACCGCCGCCACCACTTCTATTTTCGGTTATATGGTCGACACTCATTTCCATCGTCCATTCACACGTATTTTTAGTTAACATGATATGGTCTTCTGGAATAATTAAGGTAGAATCGAGTGCTATTTCGAGTGGAGCTTCTGAAACGACTACACCGATTAACATCGTAGCCGGTTTCGTATTCTCGACAGCCGTAACGGCCGCCGACTTAATGACGCTTAATATCTTATTAAAATCATTATCCATTATTTAACACCTGTTCTAATAATATGAGTCGGAGCTACACCATTATGGTAAGCATAGTTAACATCGGAGTAATGAATAACTGAACCAGCTTTAGTACTATTACCGACACAGCCACCAGCACCGTCGGCTATAACGACATGTTCATCGCCGTCATAGATAAGGATATCGCCAGGGTTAGCAGCACCAGTATAAGATTCGATCGCATAACCACGACCATTTATAAATGTCTTAAGTCCAGGTACATCTTTAATACCGGCGTTATACGCATCGGCTAAATCGCTATTATAGTAAGAACCACCAGCTGTTGCTCTATCGACACAGCCTACATCGCCATAAGCAGAAGTAGTACCAGTGATAGAATCGAAGCCAGCTTGTACACCAGCATTCGTAGCATTACCAGCTTTACCAGTACCTTTAGAAGTACCGCCAGATTTCTTGTTCATAGCTTGGATACGCTTACGAATTTCTTCGTCGCCTCTATCCTCGACCGTAATCTCAGGTTGTTGTTTATCGAAGTAGATAATATCCATATCCATTAAATGTTTATTGTTATTAAATTTATGAGTAACGGCTTGTACGTATACTAATTCATTAATGATCTGATCACCGATATTAAAGTTTAACCAGATACCGGAACCAGGTCGTATTTCGATATGACCTAAGCAGTCTTTTAAGCGTAGTGTATGCGTTTTTCGTGCTAACGTATCGAGTAAATTCTTAGCATATTCGATAGCATTAGTCTTCTTATCGTCGGGCTTAAACACCTTCTGAAGTACGCCCCATTTCTGAGTTTCGTTCTTCGCATAAGCTGCCCCAGTACGCCAGAATTTCTTAGTTTCTTCACCGTTCTCGGTAGCCTTAGCTTCACGGACTACTAAGACTTGGGTAAATGTATTTTCGATCGATGAAGTATATTCGTAATCACCGACTTGAGTAGCATCGATAAGAATATCGGTTATCATATCGTTAAGTTCTTTAACGACTAAAAGGCCTTTATCGTCATATGCTAAGAATACAGGCTTACGTTCCTTCATTTCGGATTCTTTAGCCTTATATTTGTCAGATTTAGATAATTCAGCTATCGCCGCCTCTTCGGTATACCCATGATCCGTAAGATATTTAATATCGTTTTTCTCGTAATACGTACCGTTAGGAGCCAGCTTATCGGAATCTGAATCTCGTTTAGGAGGAGCCATCTTAGCATTTTGAGTCGCATCCCAGGTTTTAACCTTATATTTAGGCGATTTAGCAAGTTCGGCTAATGCGTCCTCTTGCTTATAGCCGTGATCGGTTAAATACTTAATATCGTTTTGCTCGTAATAGGTACCGTTCGGAGCCGTAAAATTACTATCGGTCGACTTCTTTAAAGGCTTCATAACCGGTATCTTAGGAGAGTAAATATTAGTCTGTTTTAACATATCGAGGATAATATCTTGATACGTTTTGCCGTCGTAAATATATTTAATCTTATATACGGTCGGACTAATATCGCCGACTTTAATAGCTAAGTCTTCGGCTAGAGCTTTAATTAATTCAGAAGCCGTTTTCTCGCCCTTAAACACATAGTAGCCTTCCGATTTTAAATAACGACATTGATCGTATGCCGTTACTTCGATGAAGTTATCTTTAGAGCGTTTCTTCTCGAAGATGTAGCCGACAAATACGAGCTCACCATTAACTTTAAGGTTAATGAGGTCGCCTTCTTCGATATTCAGTACTTTATCTTTAAATACTTTAAAAGATAATTTAGCCGGAGCAAGGTCAGGGCTACGGTCTAGCGTAACCCCGTCTTGCGGATCTAGTATGTACATATCCTTTCGGTCGTGCATAACGAGTAACTCGTAGTTAACACGTAAGGGAGCATGTGTTATTTTTTGAGAATTAAATTCGTCCATGCGTCATTCCCCTTCCCTTCGTTATACATACTTAAGGCTTGTGTCGCACCTAAATAACAAGGTACTCCAATTTTATTTAACGCGGCAATTTTAAATAAATTATTCGTATTGCCAAATTGTTGTTTAACCACTCTTTGTAGAGTTGCTTTATTAAAACCGTTAGGAGATTTAACTTCCTTAGCGGGTACTTTATCGGTCGGACGTTCTGTCTTAACGGAAGCGTTAGCAGTGCCGTCTTTATTTTCTTCGATCACGAGCTTCTTAGTGCCGTAGTCTCTCCATTGACGGAGTTTGATACTTATATACATATCGAAGCCATAATCGTGATCTTCCTTAGTTTCGAGGTCCTCGATCGTAACTCGTTCCGTGATCATACTCAGCATTTCGCCAGTAGGCTTCATACGGACTACGGTAAATTTAACCGGATTACCGGCTAATTTCATACCGTGTATTTTATTAGCGTAGTATTCAGCTTTTTTACTCTTCTCCAATAAAGACTGATTAAACGGATATTTGCTATTCGGTAACAGGATCTCGAATGAATATTCAGTCAAACCCATAGGCTTCGGTATCGTTACTTCACCGGTCTGTAATAAGTCGACTGTTTCGTTCTTATTGCTATAAGAAATATCGAGTGATTTAGGCGGGATCGGAATTTGGAGGTTGTCTAAGTAAAAATAATACATTATGTTAAAGCCTCCCCAGTGTTACGTTGGAATGCATTTACTAGGCCGTTAGCGAAGTTAGTACTAAAGTCGTTATAGTCGACAGAAGAGTCGATGTTATTATTATTTGTTACGTTTAAGTGGATAGTACGTTGAGACCAGGACTTAATAGCATCGTTCATAATGCCTTTATTTAACGTATTAATTTCGTCGGCTGTTAACTGTAATGCTTTAGCAGTTTTTGCTGTATTCTTAGCAGTCTTCTTCGTATTCTTAGCTGTGTCTTTAGCAGCATCGGCTACTGCACTACGTTTATCGCTATTAGACTCTTGTGTATCAGTATCTATATTCGGTCGACTAGGATTAAAGATGTTGCTAATTTTACCGACTAAACCATCGCCAGCATTCTGCCAGTCACTAGCTGTACCTAATATATTCTTAGAATCTAATTTATAGTCGTCGAATGCACCAGCATCGACTTGTACTTGGAATCTGGAAGCTACGACATTACCGACACCGTCTAATAAATTTTTAAGGAACGGTACTTGTTTCATAACGCCGAGCATCGCATTAATACCCTGTACAGCAAATTCGACTAAGTTATTCCATAAGCGTTTAAATAAATTTTGTATAGCCTTAGCCGGATTATTAAATACATCGGATATAAAGTTAGCGAAGATAATAAAGACATTCCAGATATAGGCAATTTGGTTATAAATGATAGCCCATAACGCACCGAATACACCGGCAATTACACCGACTACTGTATACGTAGTACCAGCCCATTCGTTATACATATCGATAACGAGATATAATGCACCGATAATACCCATAATAGCGAGTGCTACCCAGGTTGCTGGACAAGCTAACATAGCAGTATTTAATTCCCATTGTGCAATACTAGCCGCTACGGTAGAAGCTGTAGCCACTAACCAGTTAGCAGCATAAACAAGAGCTACGGTAGCTAATGCAAATAAAGCACCGTGTACGAACCATGCATTTTCTTGTAGCCAACCAAATACTTGTTGACCTGTCGTTAATACTTGCTTAAATGCATACGATATTTCATTGAATACATTTTTAATAATAGGCGCTATATACTGGATATTATTTTCTATGCTATCGACAAATTGTCTAAATTCTGGTGAATTAGCTAACTCATTAACAGCATCGAATAATGGAGCAAATGCATATTCTGCGACCGACTTAATATCGGTGGCCCAATCAGCGAATGTATGTGGCAATTTACGATATGCTGCTTCAATTTCGTCGGCATTATCTGTCATAGCCTTTTTAATAACTTCGGCTGTAACTTTACCTTCGGACGCTAGTTTCTTTAATTCACCACGAGAAACACCCATAGTTTTGGCTATGATGTTCTCGATCATCGGAGCATTTTCGGCTATACTTCTAAATTCATCGCCTTGTAACTGACCAGAAGCTAGACCTTGTGTTAACTGGATCATAGCATTCTTTTTATTTTCGCCAGTCGTACCACCGATAGCCATTACTTTATTAATTTTTTCAGCAAAATCGACGGCTTCTTTAGGGTCTGGGAAAGCATCGTGAGCCGATTGTGATAACGTAGCTACTGTTTCAGCCATAGAAGCATATTCAGTACGAGATCTTCGGGCCGATTCATAAATCTCTTTATTTAACGCCGCTACATTCCCTTGTTCACCGACTATTAAACCGAGTCTGGCTTGAATCGATGAAAACTCTTGTGCCATATCGAATACATGGCCGATAGCATCACCGACTTTTTGAATAGCGGCAGCTGCTATATTAGCACCGAGAGAACCTAAGAATATAGCTTTAAGGTTAGATAAAGAGCCATGTGCATTATTGGCGGCATTACCAGTATGTGTTACTTGTTGAGCAAAATTCGACATACTAGACGAAGCAGAACCAGCCGTTTGAGTTATATCTTTTAAGACAGGAGAAACACCGTTATTTAACTTTATCGTGTTAGATAGTGTAGACATATTCTACTCCTGATTTATTTCGTTTTAATTCTTTAGAGATGTGAGCCCGCTCTTTCTCTCTCATGGCAAGGGAAGCAAATATAAAATTGCGTTCCTGTTCGTCCATTGAGTTTAATTCGAGCGGACGTATATGTAAATCTTGGAGGGCCCTATGGTAGAGATATGCCTCGGGATTCTCCTCTATTAGTTTTTTAATTCGTCGATATCGTTAGCTTTACTACCAGCCATTACTTCTTGAAGCGCAGCTGTTAATACTTGTGTTTCGCCAGGGTACAACATAGCGCCTAACAATTCGTTAGCGGAGGATACACCATAAGAATCTTGTAGTTCGGCATCGTTAAGAGATGGATACAATACGACAGCTTCGAGAAGTTCTGCATTAAGATTTTCTTCGTTAACAGTAGATTCTTTTTTGCCGTTTTTAATAGTAGTTTTAGTATTACGTTTCGTAATTTCTTCGACTAGTTTAGTGCTAATAGGATGTAGTACCCATTCGATCGGATTACCGTCTTGATCGGTAAAACGTTCAGATACGACTACCTTTACATCGGGTAAAGACTTAGCGTTAGATTTAAAGAATCCGTTTAAGGACATATTTTTGATATCTGCCATAGAGGGTTAATCTCCTTGTATAGAATAATAAGGAGCCATAAGGCCCCTTATCTAAGATTTACGTGGAATTAGGCTTGCATACCGTCTAATTCTTTAAAGTTTTCTGGGATTTCAAGACCTTCGAATGTGAAGTCTACGTCTTGTTCCAAATATTTACCGTCAGCATCGGCTAACGTTAAATCAAAGTTGTCGATATTAACACCTTTGATAATAACTGTACGAGAGCCAGCTGCACTATCGGAATCCTCGTTAGTCACTTGAAGATCGAAGTATACGTCTTTACCGTGATTCATGAAGTCGAGCATGAGCTCGGTAAAGATCGGTGTATTGTCGTATACAGTCATAGAACCAGTACCTTTAGCACCAGTAGATTTATTGCCTTTAGTGATACGACCTAAAATAGCCACTTCTTCTTTAGTTTTATCGACTTTGATAGTGACTTTTTTAGCGTTCAATAACAAACGACGTTTACCGTTAATAGTCATATAAGCACGAGCTTCGACTGCACGAATAACGTCTTTTGCTAACATAGTTTGAGCTTTATCTGCCATTATTTAACTCCTTATTTAACGTAGCAAGTAGCATACAATTTATCCATAGCGACTGTCGGGTTAATTTCGTAGTTAACGACTACGGAACCCTTTTCGTCGCCCTCTGTCGGAATTTGAACGTCTTTAGATTCAAATTCTTTAATTGCACGTACTTTAGCATAATCTTCGAACAATTTAACGATATCGTTCCACAATGCAATACGACCATCTTTATCGTTAGGTGTTTTACCTAGATAGTAATTGTTAAATAATCGAGCTACATCGTATGCGGAGTTATCGAGAACACGAATTACTTGGTTAAGAGCGAAGTCTTTAGTGCGTTCTTTAGAGAATTCAGTAAATGTATTAACGTCGGATAACAAACGAGTGTTACCTTTAACGTTACCAGATGCAGAATCTGCTACGTTATGGAATACGATTTGGCCACCTTTAATAAATTGTTCTAATTCATATTGTTTATATTGAACGTTGAAGTTATATTCGCCGTCGTAAATTTTATTAGTTAGAGATTTATTAATAGGACAAGATGCTTCTGCACCAGTTAGCCAATATACACCAGCACCAGGTTCAGCGCCACTATCTGTTACTTTGTTAGCTAAGGAAATAACGCCTTCGTAATTAGCTTTCGTATTGTTATAAAGACATACTTGGAATTTTTGACCGGTAGTTTCACGAGTACGTTTCGCAAATGCGATAAACAAGTTTTGAATCGTAGTATCGGAGCCAGTATAACCTAATACGTTGAAGTAGAACGGCTCGATCAATTCAATATACTTTTGATAGTCAGATGCTTGTACAGCTGTACCATTAGTACCACCAGTAAGGTAAGTAGCTGCTTGAGCTGTGAATGCGGACATTTCGTTAAATGTTACATATGCATTGTTAACGAGGTCTTTCGGTGTAGATAGACCAGTTTGTTCGTCGACTTTCTTTACGACGCCATCTGTTTTCAAGTATGTAGTCACTACGAATTTAGAAGCATCATTAATATCGGCTGTAACTGCGACTGCGATATCGTTGCCGCGTACACCACCGCACGTAGCTGTAGCGATAGTAGATTGTGCTTTAACTGCGTCAGAGTTTAAGCGATATAAGTAAAGAGTTTTAGTATTGATGAATAAGTCACGAAGACCTTTCATTTTTTCGTGAGCATAATCGTAACCGAAGATTTTAACGGAGTCCTTTTGGAACTCTTCTTGTTCGACACGCACGATTTTATTAGTTTCGCCCCAGTCTAAAGAAAGTGCCATAGTCGCATAACCGCGATCTACGATTTCGGCAAATGCTTTATTTTTGGACACGAAATTGATATATGCGCCTGGCAAAGTTTTATTTTGAAATAGCCAGTAACCGCCACCTAATGCCATTGAGTAGTTCTCCTTTATTTAAAAAATTAATCGTTAAAGATTTCGTCATTGAAAACTTCAATGACCGGTTTATTTAAAGTATCTTGTAGTAAAGCTTCGACCTCTTCGATGCTGTATTCACGATCTTCGATGACAGCGGCAATTAAGTCAGCGTATTGTTTAAAACGATCAGAAGCAATGATTACTTCTGGACTAAAAGTAGCAACTGGAACAGTAGTACTTTCTACTACTTCACTCACTTCGTTCGTCACTTCTTCAGTTTTCTTTGTTCTTGGCATTGTAAGTTACCTCTTGATTTTGATTTAATGTAAGCATAGGATCTTTATTTAACACTTTTAAGATATGATATTCATAAGAGACTTTAAAATGTAAGATGCCGTCCGTGATACGGTGACTCATATCGATGCCGTTAAGGAGTGATCCGTCAGAGAGTGTTATATACTCTAAGTCGAAATATAAGCTCTCGGTAACGGGGTTAATCTGTTCCTTCTGAGACTCGATATAATCGTCATCTGAAATAAAGAACATAATATCGAAGTCGTTACGTCGGTTATAACGTACATCCATGATATGTGTCTGTTCTGTATTTAATGTTTCGATAACGAAACAAGGGAATTGTGCATCTGATTTAATCTCGTCGATATATATAGGATATTTAAAAGAGTTAAATAATGATTTAGCTATGCCGTCGATGATTTCGTTAATATAGTTCATTATTTGTTCCACGTTGATAAGTAGTCGTCGAGCGCGTTCTTCATAATCGTATCTGAAGCTCTTCTCGTAGCCGCTTCTGCCTTCTCTTGCATGTGTAGGCCCTTAACAAACGACTTCGTAAGACGTTTACCCAATACGGGAACAAAACGTCCTGGTCGTTGTCGGTGGCCGTCGTTTACATACGATGCATAGGAAGCCGAATTCTGTACTTTAACGGTAGTATCGTTAATACGTTCTGCTTCCCACGATCGTCTCATGTGTTCCGATTCTGAACGGTATTTACCGTCTGGCGATATCGCTAGCGCTCCGACTGGAGTATTCGCTATAGCTTCGGCTAAATAATGTTGTGCTAAGTTGTCGGTGATCTCTTCGTTAAGGGAAGATATATTATTTTGAATCTCTTGAGTCTTCTTTAATAATTCTTCGAATCCCGAAAGATCGACTGTAACGTTAGCCATTATGTTTACTCTTAAGCGTTAACTGAATCTCTTGGTGAGTATCGTATAACGCCACCTGTGAGGAAGCTGTGTAAGCGAAATGTCGGTTGTTACGGATTATCTCGATATCGGTACCTGGCTTAATATCGATGTCGGGCGAAATGAATAAGACTACGATTTGAGAAGACGATGGTAGCTTATTAACAATATCGTTAGATTGAAGCGTCTTGTACGACACTCGACAAGGGTAACTAATTGCTTCGAGTTCGCCGTTCTTAATTATGCCAGTGATAGGATCTTGAATGGCTTTCTTCTGTTCAGTAAGGATACATGTATCTTGGTATAAACGCTCGAAATGTTGACGAGCTACCATTTTAATTTGCGATAACATGTTATATCTGTACCTTCTAAGGAAGTCCATTTGGATATGAGAGAAGTTAAATAATGTAAGGTATTATCGCCGCCGAATTCAATCTCCGTATCACCCTCTTTTAATCTGGTGATCGGTTGAAGATCGGCTTCTTTAAGAATCATATCTTTATGATGGTCGATAAACCTTGCGGCTACTCTTTTATCGAGCAGTCCAGAGAGTTCGGACGGCAACTCTTCATCGTTTAAGATATTGAGAAGATATTGCCGTTCCGTATCATAGATGTACTGAAGAACGTTGTCGTATTCGGGAGTCACATTAAAATGAGTCGTGAAGCGAATAAGTTCTTTTATGTTATCCATGATTATTTAACCCTTATTATTTTTTGAATGTTGCTTTTACTACTTTGGATTCGTTTGTTAAACCTACAGCATAGTGAGCAGATACTACTACATCAGTAGATAATGCTTTAGCATGGCGTTCAGTTTCGAGCATAGCTTCAGCTTTAGTATAGATAGTTACTGCTGGAAGAGCTGGAGTACCGTCTTCGACTTCTGGAGTCAAACATACGATGAAGTTATCGATAGTAGCTTTGGAATCATCGATACGACGAGATGCAACTACACGACAGCCAGCGATCATACCGATTTCACCGTTAATCATTACGTCGGCATTATATTTATTGCGATCGATGAAGTTAGGGTCCAAACGAAGAGTAGTTACTTGAGAAGGAGCTACGAAAAGAACTTTATCAGTGTTACCTTCTTCGTTCAATTTATCGACTGCTGCTACAACGCCTTCATAAGAGATCGCCTTGGCGGAAGTAGCTACCAAAGTAGTAGTACCTAGAGCTGCCAATACGTCGTTATCGATTTTATCTGCCATAGACAAAGATAATTGATGAGTAGCTTGACCTACAGGATCACCTAAACCAGAGTTAACTGCTTTATCTGTCAATGTAATTGCTTTACCAGCTGTTTTAATTTGTACAGGTTTAGTGGAAGCAGTCATAATAGTAGTAGATACTTCTGCACCTTCTGCAACGTCTTCAGCTGCACCGATATAAGCCCATACTGGAATAGTGATAGTGTCACCAGGAACACCTTTAAGATCTTCGTTTACTGCTGCGAATTGTGTGAATTTTAATGCTTTAGGCAAGCCAGCAGATACCATATCTTGCATAACTTGTGGATTAATAATATTAGCGAGTTTTGTTTCGTTAGCCATTGTTAGATGGTCTCCTTGTTAAATAATTAGTTAGATAATTCAGTGTAGAGGGCCGGGTCACTTTCCTGTAATGCTACTCTGTCCTTGTAAGACATTTTGTTAAACTGTTCTTTCGTAATACCAGGATTAGGGTTAGCGTTAGATTCACCAGGTACGACACCGACTGGTTTAGATTCGGCGAATAAATAAGGATCCGATTGTTTCAAAGCTTCGATTTGTTCGGTAAGGCCTGTGATAGTGCCGTCTTCTTTTAATTCGATAGCTTGCTTATTTAATAAGGAAGTTAAAATTTTCGGATTCTTTACGCCGCATTGAAGAATTGCGGTGTTGATACCGTTATCGACTTGCATATCTTTAATTTGTTGCGCATATTGAGTATCACGTTCAGCGGCTTTATCTTGTAATTCTTTAATCTGGGCTTTAAGTGTTTCGTTAGCTGTTTCAGATTCGGTTAGTTTATTAATTTCGCTTCTTGTGGTTTCGATCTCGGATTTTAATTGCTTATATTTTTCGTTTTTCTCATTAAACTGAGACTTTGTTACATAGTTTTTGCCATAATCCTCGATAATTGCTGTAGCTTGTTCTTCTGTTAGATTAAGTGCAAGTAATTCTTCTTTTGTCATTGTTAGTTAATCTCCTATAATGAATTCGTTTTATTTTCGTGAGTCACATCTCACAAGTTATTTAAAGGATTTAGTGTATTATTCTTTATCGTCTTTAGTACACTTAAAAAGACAAGGGTTAAATAAATGAATGATAGTGTTATAGCGGCGCTACTTTAGGTATGTAGCTTGCCATTCCTCATAAGATATATCGGGTACATATTCCGTCTTCTGATCTGGTCGTGATGCCCTTTGTGTTAGCGGTACATACGGTATCATCGTAGAACGACAATAAGGATGGAACGGTGGAGCCGTAATACCAGGCTTAAAGTCGGTACGATCGACGATGTGTTTATCTAAATGACGGCATACGGACGATGTATGTTTATCGAGGGTTGCTAGTATCTGATATTGTTTAACATTTAATTCTTTGAAAGTATTATTAAGTGCTAATTCTTGAACGTAAGCTACTTCTGTTTCGACGAGACGTCGTGCATTCGACATCTGTACGTTACATGCTTGAGAGACACGTTCCGTAATACGTTCTGTCGGTTCTTGAGCAATTAAGGAACGTGTTATCTCTTGCTGTAGCTTAGTGATTAGCTTATCTCGTTGATCCCAGATCCGTTGAGAGAAATCTTGGTCATTCCACGGTGTATTAATAGCTTCTTGAATTGCTTTCTTAGGGATTTGTCTAAATGTCTGATATTGCCCTTGTATTGATTGTGTAAGATATGCGGCTTCGTAGTAAGTCGAGTTATAAACTTTATTTAATGCATCGCTTACGCTTGTATGCTGTTCTTGTGCTAAGATTTCGACAAACTGTGAAGTATGAATCCATAATTCTTCTAGGCGAGACAAACGTGCTCGTAAGGAAGCATTCTCAAGAAGCTTAATTTGTTTCGGGGATAGGTTCTTTTGTTGTGCTAGCTTAATATATTGTTTAAGCGTTATCTTAAAGTCTTTTAATTCTCGTGCCGATAACTGTCTCTTAGCATCGGCAAGGGAGAGATTATTAGAGTTAGCGTATCTTTGAATAAAACCGGCTATCTGGTTTTCGTATTTATTTAAAGAATACGCATAGATCGAAGTTAGATCTTCGTAAGAGGACTGTGCTACGTGTAAGCCATCTTCCTTTAAATTAAGAAAGCGTTGTTCCCAGTACGTCATTGTTTAGTACCTCGTTACGTTCTTTCTTAATACGTTCAAGCTCTTCTTTTGTATCGAGAGTCCATGGATGGTTAGCGACTATCGTTTCTTCCGAGATAATACCGGTAGAGTTACGACATGCATCGATTAATTCAGATTGATTTAATGGTAAGTCTCGGTTAAATATAAATACTACGTCACTGGATACGGGCTTGTTAGATAATGAAAGGTATGCATTAATGAATGTTAATAGGCGCTCGAGTGATGCCTGGAATTCGGTTTCCATTTCGTTAGCATCGAGATCAATATCGGAATACATTGAATTAATATTCATCTGGTTAGGATTATTGGCCATCCGATCATCTTTAGCATCGAAGCCTCGACCATTCGTGATAATAGCTCGTTCAAGAAGCTTAATAATCGTTTCATAGTTAGAAGCATTAACTTCGATATTCAGCGTTTCAACACCAGATTCGAATTCTGGAGAAGACGTGATCTTAATCGCTCCATAACGTGCTAGCTGTTCCCTAAAATTAGCTAAGTTCTCACCGTCATAACCTTTGATAACGAGGATCGTATTATGAACGTCTTGAGACATAACGTTAGCAAAATTGGATAACATCTGATTAAGCGCGTCTTGTAGTGGCTTAATCTTAGAAAGTAACGGTACTTCTTCTGAATTAGATCGGAACCAGATTAAGGGAACCGATTGCCAGTTATAAGAAAGGCCGCTACTTTGAATATAAGGTTTAGATTGCTTAGTCGTATCTGGCTGAAGTGTTCCATTGATGTAATCGTAGTAAGTGACGCCTTCTGGTTTATAGTATTCGACTTTATAAAAAGAAGTCTTAGTCTTAGGTGTCATATATACTTCGAATTCATAAAAATAAATAAAAGCATCGAGTGAATCGTGCTCTTCGTCGTGCCATAGCGGGATAACGAATTCGGGCTTCATTCGTTTTAATTTGAAGTTGCCTTGATTATCGATATATGGATGTAGGTAAGCTATCGTACCGATATAAGCATCTTTACCGAGGTTTTTTAGCGTCCGTTGGAAGTTTTTATTAAAGAAATCGGATAGATCTGTTGAGGATTTAACGTCGATAGGCTTAGAGAGGAGATAATTAGTCTTTTGATCGACTAAATCATCGAATAGGTTATTAATAATCTTGTTATTAGGAATCGTACCTTTCGCATCGGTCGGGTTGCCGTTAGAGTCCATAACTACGTGTTCTGGTAGTTTATGTTTACCTTGATAGTAGTTACGTGCTTGGAGTATCTCTTGACGTTTCTTCGAGAAAAGAAATGCTTCGAGTTCGGCTTGCACGAATTGGGACTCGGACATACCGGCATGCTTGCGTATGATATCGTTCCATTCTTCGTTTAGCATTAGGGTCCTTTCTTACATAAATTCGAATGTCGGTGTTTGTGTATTAATCTTTTCTGCTACACCGGTTAAAGCATCAGGAGCGTCGTCATGGAGGTTTTTGCCTTCACGTTGGTAGCTTGTAATGGCTTTATAAAAATCTGGATATTTGTTATGCCAGTTATACGGGAAGTAAATATGTTCCATAACCCATGTAGCATTTGAAAGAATACGGGATTGTTTATTCTTAGATTGATGGAAAGCTTTTATCGTAGTGTAGTTTGTATTATAGGTATTAGTTAGATAATGAATGATTTGTCGGCTAAAGCCTCGGCCGCCATTGTTTGATTCGATGTGAGCAATATTAGCTTTATATTCGTAGAGATGTTTAGCTACCAAAGGTTCTGTTATCTCCATCGGATCATTAGTATAAATGACGTCGAGTATGTAGGCTTCTTTTTGATAAACACCGTATATAATCGAACATAAATAATCGCTACCCGTATCTGCTGTATCGGTATATGCTTCGATACGTTCGAATTGAGGAGGTGTATCGTAAGTCTTTAATGAAGAATACAGCTGTCCTTTAAGGTCGATCGGTTCTTGCTGGTAGTTAGCATAAAAAATATCGGGCGATATTAGCTTCTTCTTCTCTTCGTAAGACTCACGGGATAATACTTCGTCACATAACATCGTACCGTCATCTTGGAGTGCTTTAAGTGATACGACCTCGGCATCGTCTTTAAAGTGATTAATAATACGTCCAGCTAAATCGTCGGAAGCCCAGCGTGTCATAATAATAATTATTTTGCCACCCTCTTCTAAACGAGATAACATTGTATTCGTGAACCATTCGAAGTGAGCTTGTTTCGTAAGTTGATTATTAGCTTCGAGAGCATTCTTAATAACGTCGTCGATAATCATTAAGGAACACCCGAAACCGGTTGCCGTACCCGAAGGAGAAGTAGCAAGGTAAGACGAATATTGACCTTCGAGGCTCCACATATTCATAGCTGCGTCACCCTGTTTAATTTTTACGTCGGGAAATACGTCGGAGTAGACCGGGATATAAGGATCAGCTTTATTGGTTTGTATAGCATTTCTGACGGACTTAGCGAATTGAGTCGATAGTGTCTCGTTATAGGATCCTGTCATTATCTTTTGTGTTGGATCTTTACCGAGATACCACTCTACGAATTTAGTAGCTGTTCTAGATTTACCAGATCGTGGTGGCATTGATACGACTAATACTTTCTTATTGGAGTGTGTTACGAAATTCTGAAGTACAGAGGTTAAATAAATAAGATATTGGCGCGACCGCTTATAGAAGTCTGGAGCCATCAATTCACAATAATCGAAGAAGTCACGCCTAGCTAACTCTAAACGTGCTTCGTATTGAAGACGTTGTTTAAGCTCTGGTGTCATTCTCATTTGGCCTGTAGTTTGGATTCGTATCACCTCCTTTTGGTGTTCGTATGTGTTCGTATGTGATTAAAAATACATAGGCTAAGTTAATCGTGTTCTTTCTCAATTAGAGATCGAAGCTCTTCTGTCGTAAGGGACTGAATCGGATTATTAATTGTCGTATCCATTTTGATACGTTGTTCATAAGCGGCATCCATTTTGTTTAATATGTCGAGTGCCTTGAGTTTATCGTTGTATCTTACGTCGTCGCTGTATATCCATTGTGTAAGTAAGTTACGACGTTCTTCTATGGTTGCTACCCTATGATCTGTAGTCTGTCTGAATCGTTGTTGTAATTCAGCTATGTAAGCCTTGCAGGCAGGTTTATTAAGGTTTTCTAGGCCCATGTTATTAACGACCGATGGACTGGATTTTGAATAACCAGCTTTAATAACGGCTTCATTAATAACATTTCCGTTAGAAACATATTCTTCACAGAACCTGGCTTGTTTAGGAGTGAGTGTATACCCATCCACAACGATTCTTCCTCGGGAGTCTTGCGTTATTGCGATGGAACTCACCTCTTTCGTTGTAATTAAATGTATATATATAGTAGTTATTATTAAGTGATTAACTACGAATGTATGTTTGGTTAGTAAGGTAAAAAAAAGAACCCTCTTGTTTAGAGAGGGCGCTTTTCTAGAAAGGAGGAATCATGAAAAAAAATCTTGTTGCAAAAATAGTAGGAAGCTTAAATATGATTTTTACATTGTAAGGTAGGAATTAATATATAGTAGTAGATGAAAAGAAATGGATGAATTAATTTATTATTCCTTACATATATATTATTACGCGCTATATGGGAAGTTAGGGGAAGTAAGGGGAAGCAAATTAGAAATTATTTTATTTAAATATGATGTTATTAGTGTATTAGATGTAGTGTTAAATAATGAAGCTAATGAAATTAAAAAGGCGGCCGCACTCTAATATGCGACCGCTTCTTTCTAAAAAACACTGATAAGGAACAGTGGAACAAATATTCCAGATAATACAAACGCTACAATAATAATTAATTCGCTATCCATTATTGCTCTCCTTGTAATACTTCACATACTTGTTTTAGAGCTTCAACAACAGCCATTTTAATTGCTCTAAAGGAACAGCCAGTGTTGAATCGCGATGTCTGAAACGTAGTAGCCAGTACTGTTAATGAAATATTATTAAGGTAGTAATTCGTAAGTAATAATCGATAGCGTGCATCTGGTACACGTTTAATCGTATTAGCTATTTCTTGCTGCGTATCGATGTATTGTTTTTGGAGCCTTAATTCGTCAGCCTTATACTCTTTTAACATCTCTTTAAGCTGCTTATCGTCGAGTTTCGAGATATCTTGATCGTATAATCGTGTAAGAGAATTCGATCGTTTTATTTCGAGTGCTAGATCACGATATCGTTCCATATATTGTCTAGCTAAGGCTGTGTTGTAGTATGGCTTCTGTTCGCCGAATAATGGTTCCACTACATAATCTACGGAATTATCAAGTAGGTCCTTAATTTGTTGTTTTTGCGTAGGAGTGTATTTCATGATTGGTACCTTTTATTTAAAGAAAAACGAATAAAACGAGTATATGGCCAGGATAGACGTTATACATACCCAGGTATTTATAAAATTAACTAGCACGTTGGATACGATCGTTACTTCTTTATCGTTGCGAAGTACACCCTCTTCTTCGCCAGGAAGAGGTCTTCTTACTTTCAATGTTTCCATAGTTAGTTCCTTTCTAGTGTGTATCTCAAAGTATCGAGTGCTTTTAGCTTTTCTTGTTTTACAGTAGCGATAGCGATGTTAAGTTGTTCAGCTATTTCTTCGTCGGTGTATCCATCGTAGAAGTCGCGCATAATAATCTGTTGTTGAACATCGGTTAAAGAGCTTAAATCAAGAGTAGAAGAAACGACGCTATTAAAAGCCTCTATCGTGGTCGGATCCTCGATTGTATTGATTAATTCTTCACCTTCATCATTCAACTTATTAAGTTCGACTAGTTGAATACCGTTAAGGATGTCGATGATTTGTTGTTCATCGAGCCCAGTTAACTCAGCAATATTTGTAGTAGTTATGCGTTTTTCAATTCTGCTTAGTAGTTCTTTGGCCTTATTAATTTGCTTAAGAATCTTAGGCGTCCGGTCCGGAAGTCGTAACGTCTTATTCTTTTGCAAATACCGGATTAAATGGCCATTAATTGCTGGACGGACATAAGTTGAAAACTTAGTATCGTGATCTGGGTTGTATTTATTAAAAGCTATTAGCACGGCTACCATACCTTCTTGGATTAGGTCGTCAATGTCGTCAGAATCGCGGAAGGTTTTAGCTATACTCATAACTTGGGATACCTGGTTGAGTACGATCTTATCTTTGATCGATTTCTTTATTCTAGAAGAAGGAGTACTGAAATATTCATTAAATAATGCAGTCTCTTGTTCTTTTGTATAAGGAGTATTAATAGGATATATGTTATTAGTTTTCATATTATTAGTTATATAAGATATAAAGGTTAAATAATAAGATGTATTAAGGCGCCGATCGCGATCTGGGTAAACTAAAAGCACTGCGTAGGATTGGAAACAGTGCTTTAGTGAATTAATATTAAGTTTTATCGCTGTTGCCTTTCACAACATATATTACAAACGGGAGTTGCATCCCGGGTTAATTCAATCATGAAGATTTAGTGAAGTTTTAACTTTCTCCATCATCTGCAAACTGAAGTTAAGTTTTGTCCTTACTGAAATATCGCCTCTTAATCCTATGCTGATTTTTACAGTATAATCAATATCATTAAGATTTAAGAAGATGTTTATAGCTTCTATTTCCATCTCGTCGAATACTACATTTTTTCTTTGCTTTGTATTAAATCCTAATAGCTTAATATTTAAACGTGTCTTATTTAGGATTTGCTTCAGTTTAGCTTCAATACTATGTCGGTTATTACTATTAATAAGAGAATAAATATTATCTCTATCTGTAAACAAAGATCTTATAGCCTCCATGCCTTCATAAAATTCTAATAAGGCTTTTTCAGTAAAAGAGATTATTCTTTCTTCCATGGTCGTACCTCTATTTTAGTGTAATTTTAAATTGCTATTTAAATATTCTTTTCTTGAATATGTTGTATTAGCAATTATTTGATTAGAATCAACCATTTTAGATGCTTGATATTGGTATTTTTCGTCTTCTAGTATTGCAAACCACGATGTAATACTGTTATTTTCACATTTAATAATAAAAGTATCTATAATAAATAAATTAGGAAGAGATTTAGATAAAATATCGCTTAATAGCGCCTCTATCTCACTCTTATCTTTTTTACTGGTCCCTAATTCAAAAGTAGTATCTTCATTAATTAAAGCATTTGTTATTATTGACTTCATACTATTAATGTATTGTTGTTCTCTATCTATAATTTGTGGTTTCACTATTTAACCTCGTCTACATTAACTTCAATTCCTGTATCGCCTACATATATGCCGGCTTTATAATTGTTGTTATTTAAATCAACTAATTTAACATAAGCTGAGTAATTTTCACTGTATTCGTCTGGAGTTTCAATAATTGCTGCTTGCAATACTCTAAATTCTGGCAATTCTACTTTTAAATGTTTAATGAATTCATCTCTTAATTCTTTGGATGTGTAATCATTGCCAATAATAAAGTGATTTTCGATTGCTTTATATACAGCATCTCCTATTGTCTTTTTATAGTCCATAATTGATACCGTCCTTTAATCGTTTCTTTTCTTCTGGAGAAGAAGCTGGAATTGTAATTGTGCACAAATAATTATACTGTTTTTTGTTAAAATATAAGGCTGAATCTAATGGGAATTCAAAAAATACTTCTGTGCTAATTCGCAAAAAATAAGAATTTAGATGAATTGCTGGATTCATCATAAATTTAGCAGCCTTGCCTTTCCCAATTTGTTTTAAAATTTTAGCCTTCTTAGCACATCTAATAAACATAGTCGCCGTAGACGATGCCATACCAAAATCATCTGTAGCTAATAAAGCTTTTAGACCATCAACATTTAAATAATTATATCTCTTGTTATCGCCTATCACGATATTGTCGACATTTAAATATTCGGTCAACATAATAATTGCGGATTTAAAAGAAGCAAAATCTAATCGATTTTTTCCGGCGCTTTTTGCCTCATCAATTGCTATATCATTAATTCGTCTTAACAATTCATTACGTCTAACAGCTATTCTATTAGTTCGTACAGTAAAATTATTAAGATTGATAAACTTACCATCTTTACTAAATACGCTAATTTTGCGAACTTCCTCTGGAATCACGAGAGTTTTATAGTATCGATCATCTTTAATGTCTGTGGACTCATCTTCTATTGGATCAGTATCAATGGTGTCGTCTAATTTAGCTTTTATGTTTTCATCAATATCTTTAAATATATTGTATCCTTTATCTGTCATTTTACTAATCTTCTTTCTTTAAAATAACCTTACCCATATAGGTAACGATTTATTTTTAACTTTACCCATATGCAGTACAAAAATAATGCCAGTGAACCAGCATAACTACTGAATTTTTGATGTTTTTTATCGCTTACTCCTATATAAGTATATATAGGATTCACATATTTTTTTATTTTTTTAAATTAAAACCATCTACTATACTTATATTATACTATAGGATGCCGTCGTCGACAAGTTTATAACATATTAAATTTTAGAAATAACAAATACCGATTAAGATCGGATGCCTGGGTTATACCGTCGACGAGGGCTATGTGAAGTAGAACTTGAAATAAGAGATGAGTGAGCGTTAGCGAACGATATCTCTTATTGAAAACGTTCTACGAAACATATATTACAAACGAGATTAGTAGCTTGGGTTAGTTTTAACATGAAATTTCGATGAAGTTTTAAGATGAATGAAACTGACGAAGGGAGCGATAGCGACCGAGATAGTTTCATTAGGGGGAGCGCTAGCGACCTTTGGTAAGAAACGTACCTTGGCGGATTAAGTTAAGCTGGTTTTCGCTGTTATCAAACGAAGTCTATTAGGTTTGTGCCACTCATAATATATATTACATACGGAACATCTTATTTAGCGTTGATAGGATGAAGAATCTAATAAGATTTTTTAGAATGTGTTATTCATATCAAACGCTACCGGGTAGGATGGTGTTTGAAGGACATATAACGTTAGCAGTAATCGCTCCGGGAGCGCTTGGGATATTTCCAGCCCGGTAGCTCCCGTAAATAAATAACAAACGTTCTCTACTATGTTATTACGCACATGGTAGGAACTTGTAGAAACTTATGGATAGTGTTTGGAGGAGAAAACCTTATCATGGTGATCGGTATGAGTTTTTCGCGGGCCAGGATGTTATTTAGTGTAGGATGTTTTTGAAGGTGAATCTCTCTAGGAGAGCTTCGGATATTTCCTGCCCGCGGACTCTAATTATTTAAATAGGATGTTTAAGCTTCGAAGGTTAAGGAAGGATATTTAGTGTTAATAGCTTTAATAATTTAATATAGATGTTTTTGCTTCGTAGGTTAGGTTAGATAATAAATGATTTAATCATGGCGGCGGATTATTCTATTCAATTTCAAACGTTTACTGTAAGGATATTTTTGCTATTAAGAAAGAAATCCCGGGCCCTATGCTTTAATCATTTATCTAACAAACCTCGCTGCGAATTTAAGCTTATTTAATGACACTAGATGTTCTCGATCTTAAAGCTCTTGTATCCTATGCTGCTCCCGGGTTTAGATAATAAATGCAATAGCATGCGCGGCTAATTTAAGCTTCTAATAAGATATCCTACGCGGGCATCAAACAAGGTTTTCGCGGGCCAGGATATTCTGAACCCGAACACATCCCTCGAGTGTTTGATACCAAGAACGTATGTTCTATATTATCAATAGCATACTAAGAACAAAACCTTCATCATACTCGGCTAGCGCCTCGGCCCCAGCGGAAAAATCATGGTCTCAGAAATACCGTACATCCTACAAACGATATTAAGCTGTCTTCGTTACAATAGATGGCGCATTTAAATAGCAATTGTTATTTAACCTTCTTAACCCAGCTTCCCTCTAAGTTTGAATACAGAATCAAGATATCCCGTCCTCCTACAATACTCATAAAACTTCGATATTTGACTTCTGAGAGCGTTTTGAGTCGAGATCATACAAACTTATCCAGGGCATCCTTACAACGCATACAGAGCCTTTAAATGAATTGTTGATACGAAGCTCCCTCTGAGGGAGCCTACCATGTACACCTCGGGCTGGAAACATCCCAAGCGCTCCTAGAGCGATTGATAACATCCTGCGCACCAAAATATCTTGATTAGGATGCACCATATACCGGATTCCTCTAATGCTTCCAAAACTTCGAAATTTAGCTTCTAAGGGCCGTTTACTATGTGCACGGTATGATTAATCATCGAGTAATGCTATTCACCGTACAGAGCTTATTTTTGAATTGTACTCAGCTAAAGCTTCGGCCCGCGCTTATCGTGTTGTACAGGTTCTACAATGCCTCTAAAACTTCGAAATTTGAGCTGTATGCGAGTTTTGATATCGGGCTAATTAATTTATCCTAGGATTAATTCTTCATCATACAGAACGACACTGTATTAATATTCAGAAGAAGCAAGCTTAGCCGTCGCCCCGACATAAAAAAATCCCCTACCCAGTTTCCCAGGTAGAGGATTATGATTAGCACTCACCGATCTCGACGATGATGCCTTGTTTTTTAAGATAAGCAATATTAGGATCTTCTTCCATAGCCGCCAGTTGATTAACAGCATCTTCAACGATAGATTCGAGAAGCTTATTAGATTTATGGAGCCATTCAACTTGAGCAGCTTCGCTAAGCGCATTGAAGTTGAAAGGATCTTTTTTAGTCGGGATGCATAATGTTCTAGTTAGCTCCCAATGGCTATTATCTAACCGGCTTCTAGCAGTGTTATTGTTCATACCATACGCGTCGGTTAAATCGATTAACTTAACTTCGACGCCTTCACAAACGTCGACTTTACGGTTAGACTTCATGTTACGTTGTTGCATACTACGATCAGCCCAGCGACAGTTATCTGGTCCATAAGGTTTAGTACCATCGATACGATCGATAGTTAAGCCCTCTTCGTATGTATCATACATATCATCATAGAAGTTTTCGAAGGTATCCCAGCGATCATCATAACCGATTTTGCTATAAGTTTCGTACTGTTGCTGGCTAGGATTATTACAACGAGATTTCATTTGTTTCCATATGCGGTAGAATCGAGTACGAGTCATACCATGAGTTCTGTTCTTAGCATCGTCCTTGAGTACTCGATCAGTTTTCTTCTTGTAACCGTTAGCCGAAGTGAATTCTTGACCGGTAAGTTCGAAGGTATTCTTGATGCTTACTTCGCCGGTAGCATTATCCTTAACTTCGTATTGGTGACCTTTAACGTGATCGAAGGCAACTTCTTTAATAATAGTATAATCTTTAACTTTTGCTTGTAGTAATTCAATTCTTTTCATCTTGATTATCCTTTTATTTAAATTTAATAACTAGCGCTTCCTTAACGGCGCTTTCATACTATATATAACCGTGATATGTTCCGTATCGGGTTAACGCTAGTTATATCATTTATGCATAATAAGAGTTATTTTATCCATTTACGACTAATTTTCGTAATTAGAAACTCTTGAAAGGCTTCAATATTAACGCTTTTCTTCTTATGACTAAAAGAGATAACATTGTCCTTATACTCTGGATCGATCTCCATTTGATGCACTAATTCTGTAGCTTTAGTTCTTCCGATGTCGAATAACTTAGCTAAATTAGTAACGCTAGCCCATTTGGCTACCATTTAAATCCTTTCTGGGATGCCATAGTGTCCACTCTACAGCATTCCTTTAAAAACAATTACAAATTTTATCTACAAGTTAATCATATACGAACATATATGAACAGTCAATACATGTCATTGACTTTAATTTAGATATGAATTATACTATCATTAGGAGGATTATTATCATGCCGAAATTAATAAAATTAGAGAATTTAAGAAAACAAAATGGTTTAAGCCATCAAGCATTAGCCGATGCCGTACAAGACTACCTACGAAAGAAGTTGTTAGATAATGGTAAGGGTATCACGCCACTCGATCTCAAGAAGGCCTCTTACAAGCGCACAACTTATACCATGTTAGAAAACGGCTACGTTAAAACCGTATCCGACGATCTTATAGAAGCATTAGCATATGTACTACACAGCGATTTTGATACTATTAAGGATGCTTGTACCCTCGTTATCGATAATCGAGAACGTGATGAGTTAATCAACGATATTAATATTATCTTGAGCCATATGACGGAGGAACAATTGACGGCCCTCTTGAATATGCTCTCATTATTTAAACGCCAATAAGGAGTATTATTATTTATGTATATTGATGAACGTAAGCAAAAAAACGGTACTATCTCCTATCGTTATGGAGAGAACTATAAGGATCCACTAACTGGCAAGAATAAACGAGTTAGTGTTACATCGTCTAAAAACACTAAAGCAGTTCAAAAAGAGATGCAACGTATTCTTAACGATAGAATTAACGAGATCCTAACGAATAGCGTTAGTAGTAAGACACTCACGATTAAGGATTTAGTCGATGAATTCGTTACTAGCGATAAGGGCCTACGTAAGGTTACTACTCAACAGAATATCGAAGACCATGCTAAAGCACTTTTAAGATGGATTGAAGGCGATATCTTAGTCGTTAATTTAAAAGCTATCTACATCCAAAGAATGTTAAATAAATGCCTTTTAGAGAAGAGCTATAACTATGTTAAGCGTGTTTATTCCGTGCTTAAACAAGTATTAAAATATGGTAAACGTATGGGTTATATCAACGATATATCTTATTTAGACGATATTATTTTAAAGCGCCCGCCTCGCACTGCCGAAGAGATCACTAAGGCTAGAGAGAAGTTCCTTACTAAAGACGAATTAAAGACTTTCCTTACGGCTATTGCTAAAAAAAATCAACGAGTAGCCCTTCTATTTGAATTCCAGGTACTAACCGGACTACGAATCGGTGAATTACGAGCATTGCGTGTTAAAGATTATAACTCTAAAAACGAGTATATTGACGTCAACGCGACGTTAAGTGATAAGGGCCTACGTCTACCCCCTAAGAACGAGTACTCGGCTCGTATAGTGCATTTAAATAAACGTGCACGACATATACTATCGACATTTATACAGTTAAATCATAGCCGTAAGCAAATAATGCAGAATTACATGAATCCAGAGAAATATATCTTTGTTACGGATGGCGGCGTACCTTATGATTCACATTATTTAAATAAATTGCTTAAATCAGTACCTTTTAATAAAACAGTAACGACTCATACTTTCCGTCATACTCATATATCGCTTTTAGCCGAAAAACAAACACCGTTAAAAACGATTATGGCTCGTGTCGGACATAACGAACCTAAGACTACCCTCTCCATCTATACACACGTAACGGATGCAATGAAAGAACAAGAAAAACAGATACTCGATTCAATCGATATTATG